>Ga0302311_10000021_pt1 | contig 192654 bp, 188 predicted proteins | sample III_Palsa_N1_3_FD_200449 | JGI IMG/M metagenome (GOLD analysis project Ga0302311, IMG submission 200449) | Peat permafrost microbial communities from Stordalen Mire near Abisko, Sweden - III_Palsa_N1_3 | ecosystem: Environmental > Terrestrial > Soil > Palsa > Peat permafrost | place: Sweden...
TTCGACGTCGCTACTTGGTTCGTCGACAATTGATAGAAGATCGTCAGAGTAGAACGCCTCTGTTGGACATTGCATCTCCGCGTCGAAGGCCGGAGCCAGATCATCGCGAGGATGAAGATGAAGCGGCGCAATTTCGCATAGGCCGTCATAGAAGGCTGGCCAGTTTCGTTCTGGCACCGGACAAGCTGAATTGGGCATCGTAGATGGCTCTAACGTCTGTTAGGAATATGAGCAGTCCGGCTGTCAAAAGATGGTGACCGGTCGCTCCATGGCAAGAGCCTATCAGCAGAAAAGATATCGCGGAAGAGGGTATGAAAGACTTTATCTGTCCAAGCGTCTTGGACAGTTCGTATGCCGTGTGCGTCGTAACGCTTGAGGTCTGTTATCGAACTGCCTGACACGCGCTAAGAGCCAATCGATGGCATTGAACCCTTCCAATGGAGTGTTGGCTCTCATGACTTCACACACCGAGTCGAATCATCTTCCACAGTGCATACAGAAAGTACCAAGTGCAGCTTTTCGACCAACGAGTGGCTAAAGAGGTTGCAATTCATTCTGCCTTGGTTCAACGGAGTTGAAACTAGATAATCGCCAAGCTCTCTGATAGCTGAACAGAAGATGCCGGCGTTTCCATAACACGGCTTATCGGCATAGACTGATTCCATGGCCAACCATGCTGACGTCCACGCTCTGGAACCTCAGACTACGCTGGGCTTCCCCGAAGCCAGCGAGCTTGCGGCGTTTCGCGCGGTGGCAGAAGGATTGGACACGCGCGCCGCTGTGGCGCGATACGCGCCTCATCTGTTGGGCGACGGCAGGTCGGCACGCGCCGTGATCGGCCGCACCCGTCGCACCCTTCAACGTACCGCCCGTCTGGCTGGACGAGACGACCTGCTCGAAGTTCTGAACGCGGCGCGCACCCGGCCCGGCACGCGCCGCGCCAGTCGGGTCTCGTCAGCGATCGAGGAGTTGCGGTCTGCCGTGCCGAAGCAGCCGATGATCGGCGATGCAGTTGAAGAGTGGTTCGCGCCCCGCACGGTAACCGCGCTCCATGCGGCGGGTATCAAGACGCTGGCGGCGCTGACATTGCGGGTACCTCGGCGACGTCGGTGGTGGGCCAAGATCCCAGGGCTGGGTCAAGCGAGCGCGAGGCGCGTCGAAGCATTCTTTAGCGAACATCCCGATCTGACTGAACGAGCTCGCGCGCTCGTGACTGCGGAGCAGGTGAGTCAGATTGCGCCGTGGGAGACCATCGTTGTCCCTGAGGAGCTCAATGGGACGCACGGGCGTTTCCGTGCACCGCTGTCCACGTGTGTGCTTTCAGCTCGCGATGACTACGAGGCTGTGCAAGCCTGGATCGAACGGCATGAAGCGGTGTCGACTCAGCGCGCATATAGGAAGGAGGCGGAACGGCTCATCCTCTGGGCGGTGGTTCAGCGCGGCAAGGCCCTCTCGTCGCTCACCGCCGAGGACGCGACGGCATACCGGGCATTTCTGCGAAACCCCTTGCCAAAAGGGCGGTGGGTCGGCCCAGCGCGGCCCCGCACCTCCTCTGAGTGGCGTCCGTTCGTGGGGCCGCTCGCAGCAACGTCCGTGAAGTACGCAGTGTCTGTACTGGGAGCACTGTTTCGATGGCTTGTAGAACAGCACTACGTGGTTGCCAACCCGTTTGCGGGGCTAAAGGTGCGCGGTGGCACCGCCCTGCCGCCGGCGGAATCGGGCAAGTGGTTCACACAAGCTGAGTGGCGCCTCGTTCGAGTCGTGGCGGACGGTTTGGAATGGTCGTACGGTTGGTCGAAAGACGCTGCTCACCGTCTTCGGTTCGTGCTCGACTTCGGAAGAGGAACCGGGTTGAGACCCTTCGAACTGTGCGATGCAACGCTAGGTGACATCTCGATCGACGAATTGAACGATGGCTGGATCAGCGTTGTGGGAAAAGGCGCAAAGAAAGCAAAGGTTTCGCTGCCACCACTTGTCCGGAAAGCGCTAGACAATTACCTGATTCGACGTGGGGAACCTACGTCTCCAAACCTTTGGGCTCCCGCGAGTCCGATCGTGGCAAGTATCTCTGATGACGGATCGGCGGGAATCAGTAGGACTCGGCTGTTGTCGGTGCTCAAGCGTTTCTTCGAGACTGCGGCAGAAGTGCTTGGGAGTGGAAACCCAGCACTGGGCCTGAAATTGCGGTCTGCGACCACACACTGGATGCGGCATACGCACGCCACCCATGCACTTGAACTCGGTGCGTCACTGACGACGGTGCGCGACAACCTTCGCCACGCTTCAGTCTCGACGACCTCAGGGTACCTGCATAGCGACCAATCGCGCCGTGCCGCAACGCTAGCGAAAGCCTTCCACGATCCGGAAGCCTCGCCTGGCTAGTCGAAACCTGGATCGATCGTATAGGCGACTTCGCGTCCTTGAATAGTGGCCGGCCGAATTACATCAGTCGGCGATGTGCAAAAATCAGTTGGTGATGTTAAGTGTCGTCACGGGTCTGGTCACCGAACTGCGTTGGCGTGCCTCCGCTGAGAGGACGCACAACGAGTTTCGGGAGCTGGCAGCTGGTCTCTATGGGTGAGTGCGTCAGGCTCGCGGTCACGTCGGCGTGATCCAGTCCAGAGGTTGCCAGCTGATTGCTAGTTTGACCTGAATGACCAGGCTATCGTGGCCATTCAAGTCGCGGCGAGATCTTCTGAAGAACCCACGTTGCTTCGTTCCCAGACAGGCCCCTTTCTCGCACCAAGCTCACGCCCAGACTCTTCAAGATGACGCCTCGGTCCAGCGCCTGGTACTTCGGCTTCAGCAGCTTGCCCCGAAGCAGTGCTACCGCCCACTCAACCTCCTCCAGGCATTCGCGGTAACGCTGCAATCGGCGCTCCGGATCAGTCCCCATTGCATAGAGCCTGTCATCGGTGCCCCGAGTCAGGCTCATCTTGAGTTGAACGCCTCCCAAGGCGAATGGCGCGGGCGTGGCCGCCGGAAAGTCATCGGGAACGATCAAATCAACGTCAGACACATTGTCTCCTGGTGGGCGGGTGTAAGTGCAGCGCGTAGCGCCCATCTCAGATGCGTCACCTGCATTGCCGACAAGCGGCAACGACTCAGCGCGCTCTTCACCAGTTCTGTCCGGTAGGAGCGCAGGGCAATCCCAAATCGCTCGAAGCCTTCCTGCCGAGGAAGGTCGCCAATGAGGAGGTCGGACTTCGCGCTCCAAACCGGATGGTGAATGAGAGCAAAGTCACGCTCGAACTGCTGCTTGAAGTCGGGTCGGTTCCGGCGCGGAAGCGACATGCGAGTTCTCACGTCCAAGTAAACAGATTTCATACGCGAACTTTGGGGCATGTCAGACCTCCACGATGAGGTTGGGATCGAATTCCAAGTTCTCGAGGCTCCCGTCGGGGAACCGATAGCCCCGCGGGTTGCACACCACTCTTGTCTTGCCTCGCCGATAGTCAAAGCTCGTGTGGGTGTGCCCATGAACCCAGAGCACTGGAACCTCGAAGAACTCTTCGGGCAGATTGCTCACGAACGCGGGGGTCAGCAAGTCAGCAGCAAACTTGTTGGCGATGGAGCCGCTGCTGGGGGCGTGGTGCGTGACCACGATCGTCTTGCCCTGGAACGGCTCACCCAGTTTGGACAACAGCCAATGCCGCTCGCACATATGCAGGTCGAGCGCATCTTCGGGAGACAGACGCTTTACGATGTCGCCCGACCTGATGATCCCGATCGCACGATGGTCATTCAACCGCGCCCGCGCGGCCTCCATGGCGAGAGAGGCAGAGGCGAGCGCGCTGCCAAATCTTCTGACGGGCGCTTGGTAGTCAGTCCACAAGGTGCATCCGAGCACCCTCACACGGCCGCCGTCCAGATGGAGCTCACCAGGAGCGAGCACGTGCACGTTGGGGGCCGCAGCAGATCCAGCCTGCAGCCGAGAGTTGACGCTTTGCATCTGTCCACCGTAGTACTCGTACTTTCCCGGTACGAAGATGACCGGCTTCTCCGATCCGAACACTGCGTCACGTGCGGCCCAGCGCGGTGCCTCGTCGCCAGGCAGGACGTCACCGGCCAGGATGACCGCGTCGAACTCGATATTCGAGGGCGGCTCGAACGATCCGAACTCGAGGTGCAGGTCGCTGAAGACGAGGAATTTCATGCTTCGCTCGCGGTAGGCGTCCTGCGCGCAACGGTAGCCCGCGCGATCCAGACAAGGACAGCTCCGGCGTTCGCGTCGCGTTCTGACCAGAACCCCGGCCGCAGAGGCGATAGCCGCTCAATGCCCAGACGCCGCTCTCGAAGAAGGCACTTCATCATTGCGTCACCTCACGCATCCAATGCAACAACCGACAGCGGGCTTTCCATCTCACCAGTGCGCGACAGACGAATACGCGCTGCGTGCGGCGCAGCACCCGCTGAAAGCCTGTACCCGAAACCGCTAACGCCTCCTGCCGAGTCCGAATACCATGAGGACGATCGCAGTGCCAGTACTGCGAAATAACGTCTGATCGCAGTCACACCAGCGCGCCAGGCGAAGGCTGAGCCAGCGCAATGCTCGGCGATTCCGCGAATTCGCTACCGTGCGAACTTGCGGAATCATCGAGATCCCAGCTTGGCCATCGGGCCGCCGCACTCGAGCCACAGGGTCAGTCAACGTGCACTTCAGCGTGCGCCTGGCAACGCGTCATCAACAAACTGTTCGTGCAGAGAAGCTTGCCGGGTTGCCCGCAGGTCTCGCAGACGGTTTCGCTGGCGTCGCAGGCAGCCTCGACCAGCAATTGCAGCGTTTGCCCCAACTTGGCTGTCTTGTTCGGCGGGGCCTCGAAAGACATAAATCGATCGGCAGACATAGCGTCCACGCGGGGACGACCCGCTGCCTTGTAGCGCCAGTAGAAGCGAAGCGTGCCGAACTTCTCTTTGATCTGAAGACACTGGAACCGCTTCAGATTCTCTGGGCCGAGGACAGCCTCGATATCGGAGCAGAGCTTGTCGACGATGTCATACCAGCCCGGCATCAAATAGCTAAAGATGGCGGGTGGCGTCCCTCGAAATATCTGCGGATGCGCAGTGACTAGCCGCGCTAGACCAGGATCGATCTCTTCCTCAGACATCGCACCTCCAAGGTTTACTCAGATCGCCGACGCGTGGCCCCCAACCCAGCGCGACCAGCGCGGACGTGATGGTCTCTCGCGCATAGAGAGGCTCAGCACTAGGATTGACTTGAAAATCGTCGGGATGGATAAGGCAGGTCATCCGCTGCTCGTAGCCAGGGACACCCGGGTAGTCGCTGTCTCCCAGCAGATAGAGTCCATGGCCTCGCTGATCGGTGATGACCGAGCCGTAGATGCCTCCTCCGTACACACCCTTGAATCGCAGGTGCCAGCCGCATCCATCGACCGCGCCTGACGGAAGGCGATTGATCTCTTCGGGTCTGAGGGTCACGACTTCTCACCCAGGGAACTTCGGCGGCATATCAGTCTCCGATGCGGACAAGCAAATCCGTGCGAATTGCCTTGTCGTCTGGCTCGAGGAACATCCCAGAACGCTGCTCACCACGGCTATCGAGGAAGAGGACACGACGCTCGTCAGGAGCGTCATCGCAAATGCCCTCCCAAACCTCCTTGACCGAGACACTTGTGAAGCCTGGCTTTGAGCCCTCAATGGCGGGAAACATCATGAGCAGAGATTCCACTTCGAACTCAGTGTTCGCCAGTGCATCTACGACATCCGAGTCCCAAGCAAACAGTGTTGTGCTCTGTAACCGATCTCCACTGCGAGACCGGACAGTAAGGGCAAACCAAGCGGCGCCGACGGACAGGCCCAGCGCGCGCCAATGCTTGGCTCCTGGCAGACCCAGATTGATGGGTACCGTGAACTCGTATTTTGGGAACGACACAAACACTCGACCATCTCCTCACCGCGCGGAAAAACGCACTGCGCGTATCGATGGGCTATTGTTTGGCCGAGCCTCGGAATGTCAAAGCGTTGAATGCATCAGCACTGGACTCGCATCAAGTTCGAAGTCGCATTTGGACTTTCTGGTTCCCAGTCAAAAGAAACATTTGACCGACGAAGTCGATCGACGCAAGAGCGTGCTTTGCACGCTACGCCAAGCCGCACTAGATGGCGGCGCGTTGCAGTTCACCAACCGTCATGTCGATCAGAGTGGAAGGCTCATGTCCAAGCGCGTTCGCGAGCCTGAGGATCGCCTGGAGCGACGGTTGAACCCGTCCGCGTTCAATCTTGGACAACCCAGTACGGTCCATCCCGGCCATGCCAGCGAGCGCCTCTTGCGATACACCTATCGCTGTTCTCTCGCGAGATATGACGGAACCGAATGCAGTCGCTGAACTTTGATCAAACGTATTGGTACCCGGCGGACGACCGGGCTTTCGGGAGTGGGTGGGCATCGAGCCCAAGCGTCCCGCATTTGTGGTTTATTAGCTACGGATTATAATCTACGAGATTACTTGGTCAGAGCGTCGCGATTCGCCCGTCATGCATCTTCTCGGCGCCGCCGAGTGGATTGACGTCGGCCATTTGCGAGCCGAGGATCGATCGAGGGAAGAGCGGCCAGCTTCTGGTTGAGCTCTTGGACAAAGACTAGAAAATCCATGTCCAACGCATCGAGCCATGCTTTGAGTTCGATGATGTCGAGCCGACGCTCCCCTCGTTCGATCTTCGACACAGCCGACTGCTCCTTGCCTAGGCGCCGGGCAAGTTCATGTTGGGGGATGCGGCAACGCTCACGATAGCTGCGCAGCATCGAGAGCAAGACTTGGTTCGGCTGGATGTAGATGGACTTCAGCATGGGCGACTTCACCATGACGCTAACCCGCAAAGTCGGGAAGTCAAAGTTCACCTTTTTCGGCTTCTTGGCCATCGCGCCAGCCAATGAGTCTATCAAGGTGCAGATTATAATCTTCAATAATGTTCTGGGCGAACTTGGTAATGGGAGATCGTTAAGTGGGTGGAAACGCGCAAGTGCGACTGCGCAGTTTGGGCTTTCTCATCGTCTTTCTCAGATGGATCCGCACTTCCGCATGTGGCAAGACATCTTGACTGGCCGCTACCGTCTGCAGTTGTGGTCATAGCAGAGCAAGGGAAGGTCTGCCTAAACCAGGGCGGACCTCGTTGCCTGAAATCCGATGAGTGGCGAAAAGGCGAGGCAGTGCGGCCGATCAGCGTTGGCCTCAACTTATCGACCAAGAAGACACGCAAGCGCGAGTCTCTGGCGCACATGGAGAAGATTTTGCCTTGTGCCGTGCTGGTGCAGATCGTTGCGCCGCACAATCCGAAATCGGAGAGCGATCCGTGCCAGCGTAGAGGAGCAACTCGCGCAATCTAAACATGCCCTGATTCAGGGCGTGTCCGCCTGGGAGGGGTGCGTTTGCCAAGTGTTTGATGGCTCAGAAATCTTGTGGATCTCGGCATTTGCATATCCAAGACTTCCATTGGCGGCGCTTTCAACCGGTCAACGCAGCACATTCGTGGACATCTCAGCGGGGTGTGGAAGCCGAGCGTCTCGCGCGGCCTTCTTGCCGAGAATGCATCGGAGCTCGCCGATCGCCGCCCATGCAGTACCAGTCCGCTAGCTGGAACCACGCTCTCGCCGGGTAACGCCGCCACCGGTGCGGCCTGGGCTCGAGGCTGCGCCGTTGGAACAGCAGGTTCGGTGCAACGCCTTCCTGGTAGGCCACAAACGATATCTGAAGTCCAGGCTAGTGAGTGCGCCGCAGCAGCGCCACCTTATCCTGCATCGACCATGCCGCCGCGTGCCGCCACGTGCGCCAAATCAACTGTGAATTGCGAGGGGGGGGGGGGGGCTCCTATGCAGGTCGATATCAGCCTCTGAGGCGGCTTTCATATCAGACTTAATCATGCTCATATCAGGCATATTTATTTCATATCAGACCTAATTAACTGTCGACAAAAGGAATTTGTTAGGAAGAACCTTCACTCCACCGTCACACTCTTCGCCAGATTCCGCGGCTTATCCACGTCCGTGCCCCTCGCACAAGCCGTGTGATATGCGAGCAGTTGCAAGGTCACCACGTGCAGGATCGGCGACAGCACGCCGTAGTGTTCCGGCATGCGGATCACGTGCAGGCCGGCGTCGCTCTCGATGCGTGAATCGGCATCGGCGAAGACGAACAGTTCGCCGCCGCGGGCGCGCACTTCCTGCATGTTGCTCTTGAGCTTCTCGAGCAGCGCGTCGTTCGGGGCGACGGTGACGACGGGCATCGCCGACGTCACGAGCGCCAGCGGGCCGTGCTTGAGTTCGCCCGCGGGATAGGCCTCGGCGTGGATGTAGCTGATCTCCTTGAGCTTGAGTGCGCCTTCGAGGGCGATCGGGTAGTGCAGGCCGCGGCCGAGGAATAGGGCGTTCTCCTTGTTGGCGAACTCCTCGCTCCAGGCCATGATCTGCGGCTCGAGTGCCAGCACGGCCTGCACGCCGGCGGGCAGGTGGCGCAGCGCCTTGAGGTGCTCGGCCTCGACGTCGTCGGCGAGGTGGCCGCGCACCTGCGCGAGCGCGAGCGTCAGCACGAACAGGCCGACCAGCTGCGTCGTGAACGCCTTGGTCGAGGCGACGCCGATCTCGGCGCCGGCGCGCGTGATGAAGTTGAACTTGCACTCGCGCACCATCGCGCTGGTCTGCACGTTGCAGATCGTCAGCGTGTTGGTCATGCCGAGGCCGCGCGCGTGCTTCAGCGCGGAGATGGTGTCGGCGGTCTCGCCGCTCTGGCTGATGGTTACGACCAGCGTGCGCGGGTTGGGCACGCTGTCGCGGTAGCGGTATTCGCTGGCCACTTCGATGCTGGTGGGAATCTTCGCGATGCTCTCGAGCCAGTAGCGCGCCACGCTGCCCGCGTAGTAGCTGGTGCCGCAGGCGAGGATCAACACCTGGTCGACGTCCCTGAACGCGGCGTACGCGCCGTCGCCGAACAGCTCGGGGCTGATGCCGTTGATACCGTCAAGGGTATCTCCGATCGCGCGCGGCTGCTCGAAGATCTCCTTCTGCATGTAGTGGCGGTACGGGCCCAGTTCGGCGGCGCCGGTGTGCGCGTGCACGGTGCGCACCTCGCGCAGAACGGTCTTGAGCGAGCCGTCCGCGTGCAGGCCGTTGATCCAGTGCTTGCCGAGCTGCACGTCGACGACGTCGCCTTCCTCCAGATAGACGATCTGGTCGGTGACGCCGGCCAGCGCCATCGCGTCGGAGGCCAGGAAATTCTCGCCGGTGCCGATGCCCAGCACCAGCGGCGAGCCGGCGCGCGCGCCGATCACGCGGTGCGGCTCGTCGCGGCAGAAGACGGCGATCGCGTACGCGCCCTTGAGGCGGCCGACGGCGCGCTGCACCGCGTCGAACAGGTCGCCGTCGTACAGGTGGTTGACCAGGTGGGCGATGACTTCGGTGTCGGTCTGGCTCTCGAAGCGGAAGCCCTTGGCCTTGAGCTCGGCGCGCAGTTCGTCGTGGTTCTCGATGATGCCGTTGTGCACGAGCGCGATGCGCGCGCCGCGCGCGGCGTCGGCCGGGCTGGCCGCCGTTTCGGGCTCGAGCGGACCGGAGAAGTGCGGATGCGCGTTGTGCACCGCTGGCGCGCCGTGCGTGGCCCAGCGCGTGTGGGCGATGCCGGTGCCCGACTGCACGTGGTCGGCGTTGACCTGCTCCTGCAGCTCCGCCACGCGCGCGGTGCTGCGCGTGCGGCGCAGCACGCCGTCCTGGTGCACCGCGACGCCGCAGGAGTCATAGCCGCGGTATTCGAGCCGCTTCAGGCCCTCGACGAGGATGGGAACGATGTTGCGGGTACTGACGCCGGCGACGATGCCACACATGGGAAGGCTCCTGGAAACGGTTGCGATTGCGCGATGCTGCGAATCCTAGGAGCCCTTCAGGAAATAATGCTTGCAAATTTTGATAAGTATAAAAATAAAATTGCATATACCTGAAGTAATGGCTGATTCAGGCAAAATATGCCAATGAATGAAATATCCGTTCAATCAGGCAAGACGGCTGACGATCTCGACGACGTCGACCGCCGCCTCCTCGACCTGCTGCAGGCCGACGCCACCCGCACCAACCAGGCGTTGGCGGAGGCGGCCGGCGTCTCGCCGGCCACGGCGCTGCGGCGCGTGCGTCGCCTGACCGAATCCGGCGTCATCGAGCGCCAGGTCGCGCTGCTGGCGCCGCGCCTGTCCGACGAGGGCCTGACGGGCATCGCCGAGGTGTCGCTCGATCGCCAGGGCGCCGAACTGCTGCAGGCCTTCGAGACGCGCGCGCTGGCCGAGGCCGCGGTGCAGCAGTGCTACCGCGTGTCGCCCGGCCCGGACTTCGTGCTCGTGGCCTGGGTGCCCGACATGAACGCCTGGGGCGCGCTCGTGCAGCGCCTGTTCACGCAGGACGCCAACGTGCGCAACGTGAAGACCTATTTCAGCGTCAAGCGGGCGAAATTCGAACCGCGCATCGCGCTGCCGCCGCGTTCAAGCTGAGGCCCGCGCGTGCCGATATGCCGCCAGGGAACGCCCGCCGCGGCGTCCTGCCGGAACCCCGCATGCGCCTTCTCCTGACCGTCCTGTTGCTGCTTGCCAGCGCCGCCGCGCGCGCGGCCGAGGCGCCGCCGTTGCCGCCGTGCGACCAGCCGGTGCGCTTCACCGCCGACTGGTTCGCCGACCCGCCGCAGGAGTTCGACAAGAGCTCGGACTTCCTCGTCAAGCAGGGCGCGCCGGCCGCGGAAGGCGCGACGGCGCTGGGTCTCGTCACGGTGGAGAACGCGATCTCCGTGATGCCGGAGAAGAGCTGCCGCGGGCTGCAGGTGTCGCTGCGCTTCGTGCATCCGGTGCTGCGCGTGATCCGCGAGCTGCCGCCCGGCACCTGCGCGCATGCGCACGTGCTGCGCCACGAGTACACGCACGTGCGCATCTACCGCGAGATGGCGCGCCAGTTCCGCGAGCTGGTCTATCCGTTTCCCGATTCGGCCACGCCCGACGACGTGCTGCACTTCGCGAAGCAGCAGCTCGCCAAGCTGCAGGAGGCGCAGCGCCTGTTCGACAGCCCCGAGGAATACGCCGGCAACCTCACCGCCTGCAAGGGCGAGATTCCGAAGCTGCTGGCGGCGGCTCGAAAGACTGGTTAGTCCATGGCCTTCAGGATCGCCAGTCCCTTGAGATATTCGCCCTCTGGAAAGAACAGCGTCGTCGGATGATCCGGCGCGCCTTCGAGGCGCTCCAGCAGCGCACCGTCGACCTCGGCGTCCATCGCGGCGCCGGCGACGATCTTGTGGAACAGGTCGGCGCTGATGCCGCCCGAGCACGAGAAGGTCAGCAGCAGGCCGCCCGGCTTGAGCAGCTTGAGCGCCAGGCGGTTGATGTCCTTGTAGGCCCGCGAGGCCTTGTCGGCATGCGCCGCGGTCGGCGCGAACTTCGGCGGGTCGAGCACGATGGCGTCGAAGCGCTCGTCCGTCTTCAGCAGTTCGCGCAGCAGCGTGTTGACGTCGGCGTCGCGCGTCTCGTGATGCCTCGGATTGAAGCCGTTCAGCTTCACGTGCTCGGTGGCTCGTTCGAGTGCCGGCGCGGACGAGTCGACGCTGATCACCCTGGTCGCACCGCCCGCGAGGGCGGCCACGGAAAATCCGCCGGTGTAGCTGAAGCAGTTCAGCACCGACTTGCAGCCGTACTGCTTGACGAGCTGCGCGAAGCGCGCGCGGTTCTCGCGCTGGTCGAGGTAGTAGCCGGTCTTGTGGCCTTCGGCGACGTCGACCGTCAGCTTCCAGCCGCTCTCGTGGATCGTGACGACCGACGCGGCCGGGTCGTCGCTGCCGCCGCGCAGCCAGGCGCGCACCGGCGTCAGGCCCTCGAGCGCGCGCACGCTGGCGTCGCTGCGCTCGTACAGGCGCGTGCAGCCGGTCAGGCGCAGCAGCAGGTCGGCGATCGTCGCCTTCCAGCGCTCGACGCCCGACGCGAGGAACTGCACCGAGAGGATGTCGCCGTACTGGTCGACCACCAGCCCCGGCAGGCCGTCGGCCTCGCCGTGCACGAGGCGCACGCCGTCGCTGGCGACGGCCAGCCGCTGGCGCAGCGCCAGCGCGGTCTCGAGCTTGCGCTCGAAGAACGCGGCGTCGATGCGCTCAGAGGCCTGCCAGCTCCAGGCGCGCACGCGGATCTGCGACTCGGGGCTGTAGGCGCCCCACGCGAGGAACGTGCCGTCGTGGCTCTCCACACGCACCGTCTCGCCCGAATCGGCCTTGCCCTTCTCGACGCTGCCCTGGAACACCCAGGGGTGTCTCCGCAACAACGAGCGTTCCTTGCCTTCGCGCAGCTTGATGACTTTCATGGGGCCGATTGTCGCCCCGCGAAGAAAGCCGCTACAGGAACTGCCACCAGGGCCGCTTGATCGCCGGGATCGCCTGCGCGCGCGAGATCGCCGGCTCGCTCGTGCGTTCGCGCTCGGCCCCGAGGCGGAAGAAGCGATACGTCGGCGTCAGCAGCGTCTCCCACGGGCAGACGCCGAACAGCGCGTCGAGGCCGTCCTGCAGCATGCGGCCGGTGAGGTCGCGCGCCGGCACGACCACCTCGCGCTCGCCGAGGAAGACCATGCGGCCGTCGTCCGCGCGCGCTGTGGCGCCGTCGTAGTGGCGCGCGCCCAGCCAGCGCTGCTCGAACGCGAGCGGCGTGCCGTTTTCCACCAGCGTCGGCGTGTCGGGCAGTCCGCTGGTCTGCAGGCGGGTGCGGGTGCGCCGGCCATTCTCGAAGACGGCGTAGCCGTGGCTGCCGCCGCTGTCGTAGTGGCAGAAGGCCACCAGCAGCTCGGGCGAGCCGAGGGCGGCGTGCAGGCGGTCGATGTCGCGCTCGCTGTTGCGGATCAGCGGCCAGGCGAGGTCGTCGTTGCTGATGAAGCAGACCTCGCCGAAGGTCTGCACCATCACGTCGGAGTGGTTGCGGATGTCGAAGCGCACCGACACCGGCAACGGGATTTCCGTCGCCCGCTCGTCGAAGACGGCGCCCATGAAGCCCTCCAGGTCCTCGACGGACGCGGAGATGCGGAACGCGATGCCAGCCTGTGCGATGCCCATGGCCGCTAGACTAACGGTATTGCTGGCCGCCGCTCCAACCTGATGTCCGGAAAATGAGGCGCAGTTCACGCGGCACTAAGTCACGTTCTCCCGACAGCAGGGGTCAAGGCGTCCCCATGGCCTCGCGCCACTGCATCGCGTCGTGGATGCGGTGACGCGTGCTCGGGTGGTCGAAGAAGACGAATTCCTCGATCGGGCCCGGATCCGGCTTGCGGTATTCCGTGAGCTTCAGGTCGACCTCGGCCTCGCCGTGCGGCTCGCGCGCCAGGTTCAGGCCGAAGCGGTCGGCCTCGATCTCCTGCGTGCGCACCAGCGTGTTGCCGATCGGCGTGGTGACGAACATGTAGACCGAGAACACGGCGATGAACAGCGGGAAGCTCGCCACGTCGCCGGCACCCTGCAGGCCCCAGGCGCCGCCATAGCGGCGCAGCATCGCGTCCAGCGCCCACTTCGCGAAGGTGAAGCCGACGAGGATCAGCAGCGCCATCTCGCACAGGCCTTTGTAGATGTGGTTCATCACGTAGTGGCCGAGCTCGTGGCCCATCACGGCGCGGATCTCGGGCAGCGAGGTGCGCAGCAGGTTGTCGTTCAGGCGAACGGAGGCCGTGCCGAGGATGCCCGACACATTGGCGCTGACGCGCGTGGTCTGGCGCGACGCGTCGAACTCGTAGACGTTGTCCACCGGCACGTCGTCCGCATGCGCCATCTGCAGCACCGCGGCCTTGACCACCGGATCGCTCACCGGCTTGTAGGTGTTGGTGAGCGGGTCGATCCACACCGGCCCGATCATCACGGCGAAGACGAGCATCGCCATCGTCGCGACCGTGCCCCAGATCCACCAGCGCTCGCCGGTGCGCCGGATCACCGCGTAGAGCACGGCCAGCGCCAGCGCGAAGGCCGCGGTCTGCGCGCCCAGCATCACCAACTGGTCGACGAACCAGGGCACGAAGGTCTGCGTCGCCATCCCGTACTGGTGCTCGCGGAAGAAGCCCTGGTAGATCGTCAGCGGCAGCGACAGCACCCAGCTCGCGAGCGAGAAGAACACGCCGTACAGCGCGTCGCGCACGACGCCGAAGCGGCCGACGCGCAGGCAGATGTCGCGCACCCGCGCCGAGATCTGGCGGCGCAGCAGCAGCCACGAGATGGCCAGGCCCAGCACGAAGTTCCACAGCTGCAGCCAGTAGCCGCCCTCGAAGTAGGCGTTGGAGCGCGCGACCGTGTCGGCGGGCAGGCGGTCGAGGTAGGCCTGGGTGGCGGCGTCGGCGTTGCGCGGCAGGCTGGCGCGCCAGGCGTCGTCGACCGGACGGATGTGGAACTTAGACACCGGCGCGCTTGCCGCCAGTCCCGCGGTCGTGGCGGCGGACGCCTCGGGGGCCGCCTGCGCGCGCGCGCCGCCCGCGAGGGACAGCGCCAGCAGCAGCGCCGTGGTGACGGATCGGATGGTCTTCATTGTGCTGGTTCCCTGCGTTGGGGTGGGCATGCGTCTTCGGATGCGATGCATTCTGCGCAGCGGCATCGCCAACGCCAGGGGGTATACGACGAAACGCCGGAAGGCCGGGACGAGCTGCAGGCGCGGCCACGCGCCAGTGGCGTTCGGCTGGCGGACGATCGCGGAAACCCGGGTGTTGCGCAGCCGGCCCTCGAGATCGAGCCTGTCCTTGCGCAAGGTGGTCGACGAAGCTCGTCGCGGCATTCTCGATGATCGCCCGCGGGCGGCATCTGCGTATTTGCGCGCGTCATCGACGGCCCCCTATCATCGCGGGATGCTTCCCGCCCACCCGCTCCCCGACTTCCGCTCGCCCGCATTCCTGCGCGCCCACATCGCCGACACGATGGCCTTCTACGAGGGCCGCTGCATCGACCCGACCGGCGGCCTGTTCCAGTTCTTCAAGGACGACGGCAGCGTCTACGACGCCCGCACGCGCCACCTCGTCAGCAGCACGCGCTACGTGTTCACGCACGCGATGGGCGCGCGCCACTTCGGCAACGCCGAATGGCGGGCCGCCGCGCGCCACGCGCTCGCGTTCGTCGACGAGGTGCATGCGCAGCCGCAGGGCGGCTTCGCCTGGGTGCTCGATTGGCACGACGGCCGCGCCACCGTCACCGATGGCACGAACCACTGCTACGGCCTCGCCTTCGTGCTGCTGGCCCACGCGCATGCATTGCTGGCCGGCCAGGCCGATGCCGCCGACGGCCTCGAGCGCTGCTGGCAACTGATGGAGCAACGCTTCTGGCGCCCCGAGCACTCGCTGTACGCCGACGAGGCCACGCCGGCCTGGATCGTCGGTCCGTACCGTGGCCAGAACGCCAACATGCACGCCTGCGAGGCGATGATGGCCGCGTTCCGCGCGACCAAGGATCGCAAGTACCTGGATCGCGCGATCGCGCTGTCCGAGGCCGTCACCGCGACGCTGGCGACGAAGTCGGCCGACCTGCCGGGCGTGGCTCCGGCCTGCGCCTCGCTGGTCTGGGAACACTTCCGCGAGGACTGGTCCATCGACCCCGACTACAACCACGACGACCGCACCAACATCTTCCGGCCTTGGGGTTTCCAGACCGGCCACCAGACCGAGTGGACGAAGCTGCTGCTGCAACTGGACCGCCTGTGCGCCGAGCAGGGCCTGGCCCCCGCGCCCGCGCGTCTCGCCCGCGCGCGCAGGCTGTTCGACGCCGCGATGCGCTTCGGCTGGGACGATCAGCACGGCGGCCTCGTCTACGGCTTCAAGCCCGACGGCACGCTCTACGACGACGGCAAGTACCATTGGGTGCAGGCCGAGAGCATGGCCGCCGCGGCGTGGCTGGCGCTCGCGCTGGAGCAGTCCGGCGCGCCATCGGAGGACGTCGCGCACTACTGGGGCTGGTACGACCGCATCTGGAACTACGCCTGGGCCCACTTCGTCGACCACCGATACGGTGCCTGGTATCGCGTGCTGGCCGCCGACAACTCGAAGGTCACCGACGAGAAGAGCCCGGCCGGCAAGGTGGACTATCACGACATGGGCGCGTGCTACGACGTGCTGGCGGCGTTGGGCGAGATCTAGCCGCGGTCTTTGGCCGGGCGGCGGGGCCGGAGGCCGCGGCTTCCCGATTGTTTCAACGAACCCGCATCTCCAACAAGGCCCGGAGAGTCGTCTCCGTCGCCTCGTCGTCCGGCCTCGCCCGATGCGCGATGCCCAGCGCTCTCGACAGCGCAGGTTTCAGCGGCCGCATGCTGATGCGACTATCCGGCGGCGGGGCGCCCGCTTCGTGCGGCAACAACGCAGCGCCGTAGCCTGCCGCCACCAGACTCTTCATCGCGTCGTTGTAGTTCAACTCGATGCGCGCCTGCGGCCGCTCGCCGGCCGCGGCGAACCATTCGGCAGTCTGGCGCGAAAGCCGGGTGCTGCGATCGTTGGCGATCAAGGGCCGGGCGGCCAGCCAGGCCGGCGTCACTCGCCGCGGCGGTTCCCAAGCCGCCGGGACAAACGCCAGCACCGGATCCCGGCGCCAATCCTGCACACGAAGGCCGCGCAGCGCCGGCTGCGGCAGCGCCACGATGCCGATGTCCAGGGTGCCGGCGGCCAGTCGGGCCAGGGCTTCTTCGCTGGTCACCACCGCCACCTGCACTTCGATCTCCGGATGCCGGGCGGCCAAGGCCTCCAGCGCCCGCGGCAGCAGGTGCGCGAGCGCGCCGGTGGAGGCGCCCAATCGCACGCGGCCACCGCGTGTGGCGATCTGGCGCTGCACCGTCTGAAGCAGATCGTCGGACTCGGCCAGCAGCCGCCGTGCCTTGTCGATCAGCAAGCTGCCGGCCGACGTCGCGGTGACGCCGGCCGGCGCGCGGTGCAGCAGGCGCGCGCCCAGCCGGGCTTCGAGCTGGGCCACGTGCAGCGTCACCGTGGGCGGGGCCAGGTGAAGTGCCTTGGCCGCCGCGGCGAACGAGCCGAGGTCTGCGACCGTCAGCAGCGTACGCAGGCGATCGAGGTTGATTTCGCGCATCGGGCAACTTTCCTCGTCGAGGATCAATTCAGGATTCCTGAATCAGCAGTTTGACAGATTCAACTGGCCTGCATTGCCCGGCCGATGCACCATGCGCTTCGAACTCGATCGGAGCGCTCCATGACCCCTCTCGTCTTCATCGACGGCGACCAAGGCACCACCGGCCTGCAAGTGCGGCAATGGCTGGCGGGGCGCAACGACCTTCGCTTGCTGCAATTGCCCTCGGAGCATCGCAAGAGCGCGGCCCATCGCGCCGAGGCGCTGAACGACTGCGACCTCGCGCTGCTGTGCCTGCCCGACGACGCCGCGCGCGAGGCCGTGGCGCTGGTGCGCCGTCCTGGCGTGCGGGTGATCGACGCGAGCTCGGCGCATCGCACCTCGCCGGGCTGGGTCTATGGCCTGCCCGAGTTGGAGGCTGCGCAGCCTGAGCGCATCGCCACCGCCGGGCGCGTCAGCAATCCCGGCTGCTACCCCACGGGGGCGCTGGCGCTGCTCAAGCCCTTGATCGACGAAGGCCTGGTGCCGGCAGACTATCCGCTGGTGATCAACGCGGTGTCGGGCTACTCCGGGCGGGGCCGGGCCGGACTCGAGGATCATGAAGGCGCCGGCGCTGCCGACGCGTTGCCGTTCCAGGTCTACGGCCTGGGCCTGAACCACAAGCATGTGCCCGAGATCCAGCAGCACGCCGGCCTGGCGCACGCGCCGGTGTTCGTGCCGGCATATGGCCACTATCGACAAGGCATCGTGTTGACGATGGCGCTGCACCTGCGCCTCCTGCCCGCCGGCGTGACGGCCGCGCGTCTGCATGCCGCGCTTCAGGCGCGCTACGCCGGGCAACCCTTCATCGAGGTGCTGCAGCCTGCCGAGGACGTCGATGCGCGGCGGCTCGACCCGCAGGCGCTCAACGGCAGCAACCGATTGCGGCTCGCGGTGCATTCGCAGGAGCGCACGGGCCAGGTGCTGCTGGCCGCGGTGTTCGACAACCTGGGGAAGGGCGCGGCAGGAGCGGCGGTGCAGAACCTCGACCTGATGCTCGGGCTATCGGCGGGACAACTCCACAGGAACTTGATGACGTAGAAGGCGACGATCAATGCGGGCACGCCGAATGGCTTCTAGCGCGCAAGCACCAGATGCGTCGCCGCGTCCGTCGTCGCACGCTCGACCACGCGAAAGCCCAGCGCGCGCAAGTCCAGGCCGGCGAAGAGCGCTTCGCCCTGGCCCAGCACGACCGGCGCCAGGGCCAGGTGCATGTCGTCGATCAGGCCGGCGCGCAGATACTGCCGGACCGTCTCCACGCCGCCTCCGATCTTCACGTCCTTGCCGCCTGCCGCGGCGCGCGCCTGTCTCAGCGCGGACTCGATGCCGTCGGTCACGAAGTGGAAGGTGGTGCCGCCCTCGAGCTCGATCGACGGCCGCGCGTGGCGGGTGAGGATGTAGGTCGGCGCGTGATAGGGCGGGTTGTCGCCCCACCAGCCTTTCCATGCGTTGTCGGGCCACGGGCCGCGGATCGGTCCGAACATGTTGCGGCCGAGGATGAACGCACCGAAGCCGGCCATCGCGCGCTGTGCGTACTGGTCGTCGACGCCCGTGGTTCCGCCGTCCTTTCCGGTCATCGCGCAGAAGGTGCGGGTCGGAAAGAACCACTGGAACAGCTCGGGGCCGTTCTTGCCCAACGGATTCGCCAGGCTCTGCTCGGGGCCTGCGGCGAAGCCGTCCAGGGACACGCCGAAACCTGCTACTCGGACCTTCATCATTTCGGATCTCCTTTCGATGGGGTGTCTTGTCGGGTCGTCCTCGACTCAGCGCAGAGGCTCCGCTCGGCTCAGGACGATAGCGATGACGCGCGCGGCGGGGCGCAGTGACGGGCTCGTGCAGGTTTTGTCCCGGGATTCCTTGGTCTTTTGAATACTCCGGGTGTGCCGCTGGCCGAGGCAGCTCCGCATTATCGGGCTCCGCGTGCGCGCTTCCCGGCCGCGTCCGCGCGGGCTCAATCGGCCGACAACTCGAACGTCCGGTCGCCCGCTCCGGCTACGCAGCCGTCGGCGATGTCGTCCCACCCCTGATGCAGCACCACGCGCCGCCCGACGTGGCAGATCTCGACGCGGCGCGCGCCGGGCACCTTGGCCTGCACGAAGGTCTCGATCGACGCCGGCATGCTGACGTTGTAGCGGTTGTGCGCGAGCTCCTCGGGCGGGTGGTCGTCGTTGGCGAGCCAGGGCACGACGTCGGCGAGCCAAGTCATCGGATGCGCGCTGGCGGTGAACACGGTGGGCAGGTAGCCTTGCGCGCGCATCCAGGCCTGCGCGCGGGTGCGGGCGTCGGCGTCCGTGCCGGCGTTGTCGTCGTCACTACCGGCGCCCCACGCGTCGGCCAGCAGCTCCATCACCCACTGGTTGCAGTTCTGGTGCCGCGTGCTGAACGGGTACGCGTTGGCGCTGTAGCTGGCGCCCAGCACGCCGAGTGCGTGGTGCTTGTCGACGGCCGTCGTGCGCAGCGGCTCGGCGCGGTCGGCCGGCAGGAAGACGAGCGAGATGTAGCCGGTGTTCGGATCGTCGGTGCCGGTCACGAAGCCGGTGAAGCCCTCGTCGTAGATGCGCGGCTTGTGGTCCTCGCACGAGTAGTACAGCTCGCGCACCGACCAGGACTGGCCCTCGTCGTCCTTGAGGGCGACGCCCTCGTGCGAGTAGCGCGCGTGCACGCGGCTCAGGTCGAGCCCGGAGCGCGCGATCAGCACGACCTGCTGTCGCGACCCCGCCAGCTCGTCGCGCACGATGGCGCTGAAGCGCAGCATCACGTCGCGCTCGTCGGCGCTGGGTTCGCGCGGGCGGTCGCAGACCTCGAACGAGATCGCCTGCGCCGAGCCCGAAATCAACAGCCCGGCCAGGGCCAGGCCGAGGCGCGCGCGCCTCAAAGCGTCACGGGGGCCAGCTTCATGTCGCGGACGACGTCGTCGGCGAGCGCGAGGAAGAACGCGGCGCGCGGCTGGTTGGCGGCGAACTCGATGCCGTATGGACGTTGCAGCGCGGTCACGATCGCGCCGTTGCCGACATGCCCCTGCTCGGCGGCCGTGCGCGGCAGGCGCAGGTAGAGCTCTTCGCCCGCCGTGTTGCTGGCGACGGGCCGCAGGTGCAGTTCGACGTAGCCTGGCTGGTCGGGGACGTCAGCGACATCGATGACTTGGAAATCGCCTTGCGCCTGCCTGTTGGCGGGCGAGCTCGAGTGGCTGGAATCGGTCAGCGAGTTGGAGATGCTGGCCGACGACTCCGTCAGGCTGTCGGATACCGACGAGGCGGCCGAACTCGCGGCAAGGCACGTCAGCGGCGCGGTGCTGGCCAGCAGCGCGAGGGTGGCGAGGCTCTTCTTGAGGTGACGCATCGTGGCTCCGGGGCAGGGTGGAAAGGATGGCTTATTTTGCGCCATCGGCCGCCGCGCGGGAACGCGATTACGTGCCGTAACGGACGCCGCTCAGTCGGCCAGCTTCGACGACTCCAGCTCGCTGGTGTAGCGCTCGTTGCGCACGCCGTTGCCGGCGTAATATTCCTCGACCGACTTCACCCAGCGCCGTTGCGACGGCACGTACCAGAAGGCCTTGTAGGTGCGGCCCTCGATCGGCTCGGCCGTCACCTTCTTCGCCTCCGTCACCATCGTCGTATTGCCAGTGGTCGTCTGCGCGCCCTGGACGACGGTGTTGCTCGGCTCGATCTCCGCGCGCCAGTGTCCCTCGGCCTCGACCTTGATCGCGTCGAAGGTGCCGGCCGGCACCGTCACCTTCTCGGCACCGACGACCGTGTAGACCGTCTTCCACTCCTCGAAGTGGTGCGCCTTGTTCGGATGATCCTCGTGGTACTCGATCGTCCAGGTCTTGCCGGCCGTCAACGGGAACGCCATCGGCTGGTTGACGGTCGTCTCCTTGCCGTTGACATTGCGCACGACGCTCCAGTCCGGGCCGACGACCACGTCGCGCGATGGCTGCGACGAGCCCGCCTGGTGCGCCGTGTAGTAGATCGAGGATGCCGTCACGCGCGTGACGGTGAAGTCGTCGCGCGTCTGCGTCCAGCCCGACGGGCCGATCTCCTTGGTATCGCGATAGACCCAGCTGTCGCCGGCCTTGGTTGCCGGGCGTTCCGCCGTTGGCACGGGTGCCTGTGCCAGTGCGGCACCGCTCAGCGCGAGCGCGGCCAGGGCCGCCATCGTTGTCTTGTTCATGTTGTCCGCTCCCTTGAATGGGGCGATGGTACCGACCGTCGACGGCGTGAAAACCCGCGTACTGAAGCGAAGCTGAACTACTTGCGCTTCGCGCGCGGATGCGCCGCGTCGTACACCTTGGCCAGGTGCTGGAAATCGAGCCGCGTGTAGACCTGCGTCGTCGCGATGCTGGCGTGGCCCAGCAGCTCCTGCACGCCGCGCAGGTCGCCGCTGGATTGCAGCAGGTGCGACGCGTAGCTGTGGCGCAGCATGTGCGGGTGCACCGGCGTGGCGACGCCGGCGCGGTCGCCCTGCGCCTTCAGCCGCGAGCGCAGCTGGTTGGGCGACAGCCGGTTGCCGAGGCGGCTGACGAACAGCGCGCCGCCGTCGGGCGTGCCGGCCAGCGCCGGCCGATGCAGCAGCCAGGCGTCGAGCGCCGCCAGCGCGGGGCCGCCCACCGGCACGCTGCGCCGCTTCGAGCCCTTGCCGAACACGTGGGCCGTGGCGTCTTCGATGTCGATCCAGCCGGCCGACTCCGCGCCGGCCACGACGTCGAGCCCGAGCAGCTCGCCGAGCCGCAGGCCGCAGCCATACAGCAGTTCGGCGATCGCGTGGTCGCGCGCGGCGAGCGCCTCGGCCTCGATCGACGCGGCCTCGCCGTCGCCGTCGGTCGGCGTCTCCGACATCGCGAGCGCGACGGCCTCGTCGACGGCCAGCGCCTTGGGCAGCGGACGCGCCGCGCGCGGCGCGCGCACGCCTTCGACCGGGTTGCTGGTCGGGCCCGCGGCATCTGCCTGCAGGCCCCACCAGCGATAGAAGCCGCGCCAGCCGGACAGCGTCAGCGCGATCGAGCGCGCGCCCAGGCCGGCGCCGTGCAGCTGCGCGGCGAAGCGCTGGATGTGCGCGCTCTGCAGCGCGGCGAGCGGACGCGGCGGGTCGGCGGCGAGCTTCTCCAGCCGCGCCAGCGCGTCGCCGTAGGCCGCGAGCGTGTGCGCCGACACGCGGCGCTCCACGCGCAGGTGTTCGAGATAGCGCTGGATGGCCTGCTCGGTCATCGCAGCGGCCGTTTTCAGGCTTGCTGGACCAGCAGGCGCGTGAGCGCGGCGCCCGCGATGTCACCGACCTGCGCCAGGAACTCGATGCCCATGTCGGCGGTGTAGCGCGTCGGGTCGGGCGAGCCGAGCGCGAGCAGGCCGAAGGCCTGGTGCTGGCGATCCGGGCGCAGCGGGATCAGCGCGAGCGACATCACCGACTCCGCGTTGTCGAACCAGCTCGCGGCCTCGAAGCCCGAGTTGGCGCCGCAGTACGGCGCGACCAGGCTGGTCGCGAAGATCTTCACGTCCTCGCTGACCTCGGCGGCGCACGGCAGGTGCTCGAGCCCGGGCGCGACGCCCCACACGCGCACGGCGGCCTGCGGGATCATGAACTGGTGCTGCAGGTCGTGCACCAGCACCGGCGCGAGGCGCTCGGCGTCGTGCGTCAGCATGACGGAGCGCGTCCAGCGATGCAGGCGATCGGAGATGGCCATGTTGTCCTGGCCGAAGCGGATCATCTCCATGATCTTGCGCTCGAGGTTCTTGATGCGCTCGCGCAGCATCTCCATCTGGCGCTCCTGCAGCGAGACGGCGCGCGAGCCGTGGGGGCTGGACAGCTGCACGGTGGAGAGCAGTTCGGCGTGGCGTTCGAAGAAGCCGGGCGTGTTGGCGAGGTAGCCCGCGATGTCGTCCTCGGTGATGCCGTCGGTGCCGTTGTTGCTGTTCACAGTTCAATTTCTCCTTCGAAGACGGTGGCGGCCGGGCCGGTGAGGAACACGCTGTCGTCCGCGCCGCCGGCCCATTCGACGGTGAGCTTGCCGCCGTGCGTGTCGACGTCGACGCTGGGACCGAGCCAGCCCAGGCGGATGCCCGCGACGACCGCGGCGCAGGCGCCGGTGCCGCAGGCCAGCGTCTCGCCGGCGTCGCGCTCGTGCACGCGCAGGCGGATGTGCGTGCGCGAGACCACCTGCATGAAGCCGGCGTTGACGCGGCGCACGAAGCGCGGATGCGTCTCGACCAGCGGGCCGATCTGCGCGACCGGATGGCGCTCGACGTCGTCGACGCGCATCACCGCGTGCGGATTGCCCATCGACAGCACCGCGACGTCGACGCTGCGGCCGTCGCTCAAAGCGAGTGGCCAGGTCTCGAAATCGCCGACACGCGTAGGCGCGAGGCCCGTGCTGTCGAACGGCAGGTCGGCGTGCTCGAAGCGCGGCGCATTCATGTCGACGCGCACGCGGCCGTCGGGCTGGATGTGCAGCTCGAGCTCGTTGTTGACGGTCTGCACGCGGATGGTGTCGCGCGCGATCATGCCGCGGTCGCGCACGTAGCGGGCGAAGCAGCGCGCGCCGTTGCCGCAGTGCTCCACCTCGTCGCCGGTGTTGTTGAAGATGCGGTAGCTGAAGTCCATGCCCGGCGTGGTCGGGCGCTCGACGATCAGGATCTGGTCGGCGCCGACGCCGAAGCGGCGGTCGCCCAGCCGGCGCATCTCCTCGGCCCCGAGCGCCAGCGGCTCGCGCGTGGCGTCGAGCACGACGAAGTCGTTGCCGGCGCCTTGCATCTTGGTGAAGCGAACGCGGGTCGGGGAGGGCAGCATGGGGCAATTATCGCCGCGTGGGACGATGTCCGTGCCTCTCGTGTTGCTGGGCGCCGTCACCAGGCGCACTCGGGTGGGGGAGGAACGATGTTGCGGACGTGGCGCTCCAGGATCTGCGGCAGCAGTTCGAGCACGCGCGCCTTGCCGGGCAGGTCGGACGCCTCCGTCGCGCGCCGCAGCACGTCCAGCGTGAGATCGGCGATCGCGCGCATCGAGACCGGCGCGTAGCTGAGGTGCCAGGGCTCGGGAAACATGCCGCCCTGGAAGCGCGCGTACGGCCGGAAGAAGCCGTGCTCGTGGATGTGGGCATCGAGCCAGCGGTGCAGCGGCGCGAACAGGCCGCCGTCCGCCACCTCGTCGGGCAGCAGGCGCGGCTTGTAGCCGGGCGGCATCACGGCGCCGTCGACGACGTCGATCTCGCTGCCCCATTGATGGCGGCTCGCGCCGGGCAGCGCCGACCAGTCGAGGATGTGCCAGATCAGCTCGTCCTCGCTCATGCCGGCGCGGTCGCGCAGCTTGCCCGCGATGTCGTACAGCGGCGCGTGGCCGCCGTACTTCATCTGCCAGATGCGCGCCTGCGCCGCGTAGCCGCGGAACGAGCTGTACGGACGCAGCTCGATGCCGTCGCGCGCGGCCGCGACGCGCAGGCGCAGGAAGGCCGCGGCGACGTCGGGGTGCGCCGCGAAGCGCGGCGCGTCGAACTGCACGACGTGCGTGCGCGCGCGGCCGGTGACTTCAAGCTCGTTGAACATGCGTGCACCTTGGCGCACGCAGTGAATCAGCGGCCTTGCTCGACGTCGTGGATCGCGCGCTCGGTGGCCTGGATCGCCAGGTCGATGTGGCCGATCACGCGATTGCGAAGTTCCACGGCCTGCGGGTTGGACTCGCCCTCGGCGACGTCCTTGCGCGCCTTGTGCAGCAGCTCGTTGGCGTGGTGCAGGCGGCCGCGGCGGTCGATCCTGGCGTCTTCCGGCGGGTGCTGCCAGACGTTCTTGCCGTCTTCCATCGCGGCCGTCTTCGCGTCGTTGATGGCGCGGTCGGTCTCGACGATGGCGACGTCTTCCTGCGTGCTGACGGCGGCGTCGCCCGGGCGGTGCTCGAGGTTCCAGCGGGCGTCGCGCAGGTCGGTCAGCGCGTGGAGATAGGCAGGATGGTGCGGCACCGGCGGCGGCGGCGGCGGGGCGACGACGCAGCCGGTGGCGGCGAGGACGAGCGGCAGCGCGACGAGCGCGGCGATCAGGCGGGGCGTGAACTTCATGGGAACTCCGTTGTCGGTGTGTGTGTCACCGGTCAACGCGTTTGTAGCCCCTCAAGCTGACCGCGAACTCAACCGCGAGCCCGGAGGAAACCCGGTCAACCGCCGGCGGCCGGCCGATGCACGAGGCCCCAGACCATGCGGAACAGCGCTTCCTCGAAGCGCGGATCGTCCAGCATCGCGCTCTCCTCGACCGCCGCCGCGCGCACGGCGCCGATCACCGCGCGCGTCAGCATGTACAGCGTCGGCTCGTCGGGCACCGGCAGTTCGGGATCGTTGATCCGGGCCAGCGCGGAGCGGATGCGCTCGGCGCCGTCGTCCATCGCGGCGACGATGGCGGCCGGCGCGTCGAGCTGCCAGCCCAGCCGCGCCAGCAGCCGCTGCGCCTTCTGGCCGCGGCCGAAGGCGTCGACGATGTGGCGCAGGTACATGCGCAGCGCGTCCTCGACGCCGTAGTCGCCGGCCACGCAGCGGTCCAGCATCACGTCGAGCTCGCGCAGCACGCGGTCGCGATGGCGCCGCACCAGCGCGACGACGATCGCCTCCTTGCTGGGGAAGTACTGGTAGAGCGTGCCGATCGAGAAGCCGGCCCGCTCGGCGATGCGGTTGGTGGTGAAGCCGGCCTCGCCTTCGCTGGCCAGGATGCGCGTGGCGGCCTCGAACAGCGTGTCGATGGTGCGCAGCGCGCGCGTCTGCGACGGCGTCTTGCGCAGCGGGTTGTCGACGGATTCGCGGGGCGCGGCCATGCACGGACTCTACCGGCTTCGCGCCGGCCCGCCGCAGAACTGAGCGGGGACGGCCATGGCGCGGCCTGCCCCGGGGCGGACAAAAGCGAGTAGACCCGTGCGGCACGCGCCCTTACGCTCTCCGGCAGAGACAACTCCGGCCAAAAGACCAGAACATGAACGCACCGATCGAACTTCCCGCCACCTCCGAGGCCGCGCGCCGCCTGCCGGTGCGCCGGCTGCGCGTCGACCTGTCCAAGGGTTTTCCGAAGCTGTGGAACGGCGGCGAGGCGTTCCGCACGCATTACATGAACGCCCTGTCGATGAGCTTTCCGGTCGGCGAACAGGTCTTCATCGATTCCGTCAAGAAGGGCGTCACGCTGCTGCCGCCCGATCAGCAGGCCGCGTGGGCCGACGAGGTGCAAGGCTTCGTCGGCCAGGAGGCCACGCATCGCTTCCTGCACGGCCAGTTCAACGCGGAGCTCGAGCGCCAGGGCCTGGTGAACCATTGGCAGCACTGGGCCGCCCGGCGCATCAAGCGGGGCGAGAACATGCACCCGATCAACCATGTGGCCGCGACGGCCGCGTTCGAGCACTTCACCGCGGTGATGGCCACCGGCTTCCTGTCCCATCCCCACTGGCTCGAAGGCGCGCCGCCGGACCTCGCGCTGCTGTGGCGCTGGCACGCGGTGGAGGAAAGCGAGCACAAGGCGGTGGCGTTCGATCTCTACCGCGCGATGGGCGGCAGCGAGCGGCGGCGCATCCTGTGGTTCGTCTACCTCTCGGTGCTGTTCATGATCGAGTCGACCCGGCAGACCTTCATCAACCTGTGGCGCGCCGGCCTCTGGTGGCGGCCGCGGACGTGGTCGCAGGCGGCGCGCTTCCTGTTCGGGCCCCGCGGCCTGTGGGCGGCCTGTTTCCTGCCGTTGCTGCGCTACCTGCGCCCGGGCTTCCATCCGAACCAGCTGGCCGACGCCGACGAGATGGCGCAGTGGCTGCAGACGCAGCGCGACGCGTACTCGATCGTCGCCGGCTGACAGGGCGCCCGTGCTGCCGGGCTCGTCTACTCGACGACGCCGAGGATAGCCCCGAGCGCAACGCCTTCGTCGTTGCGACCGCTGCGCTCGTCCAGCAACTGCGAGATGGCACCGTCGAGATAGAGCGCGTCGCGGCACCCGACGTGGTCGCGCAGGTATAGCGCCAGCTCGTGCAGCGTGACGCCCGTGTCGACCATCACCAGCGTTGCCGTGCCGTGGCTGACGCACACGGCGTTGCGCTTGAGACGGCGCGCCGAAGGCCCGGACGGCGCGCGCACCACCGCGGCCGGCATCGCGCCGTCTTCGAGCAGGATCGGGCCCGATTGCGTGGCCAGCCTCACGCCCTTCGGTGCCGCTGTCGCAAAGGCAGTCGTGCGCGCGATCGCGGCACCGGCGGCGGTGACGTAGAACACGCCGTTGGGCGAGGCGTAGAAGTTGCCCGTCCCATCGCGAACTTCGAGCGGTGCGAGTTCGCGCCCGGCCTCGATGGCCAGTCCCGTCGGCGCGAGCGTCGGCTCGTAGATGCCGGCGTTCATCGCGAACACGAGTCGGTGCCCGGACGCAGCGACGACAGACGCGGCCCGCCGCAGGCTGCGCACCGGCTGGCCGTGGCCGTCGTCGACGAACAGGTGCAGCTGCGCGGCGTCGGCGACCTGCCAGGTCACGGCGTCGATCGGCGTCGCGCCAGGCTCGCCGGCGGCGGCGGCGGCCGAGGCGCACACGCAGGCGCCGGCAAGCAGCGCGGGCAGCGTGGCCTTGTGCGTCAGCAAGCGACGGAGCTCGTTGCCGGAATGGCTCGCGGACCGGGACGCGACCGCCCCGTGTCGCCCGTCGCTCACTGCGGCCCCATGCGCACCGAGCGCACCAGCTCTGCCTGCGAGCGTTCGAGATCGAGCTGCGGCGACAGCAGGATCTCGGGGTAGGCGTCGCAGCGCGCCTGGAACGAACGCATGCCGCGCGCGCGGAAATCCTCTCGCAGGCCGGCCTTGTTGGCGTCGACCTTGGCCTTGAGCTGGTCCACCGTCAGGCCTTCCTTGCGGGCCTGTTCCGAGGCCTCGCCCCAGTACTTGTCGATGATGAGGAACTGGCCCTCGACCTCGTCGACGAACGGGCCGTTGTCGACCAGCCAGACCTCGTACGCATGGCGGTTGGTCTCCGCGGTGGCGGGAAAGGTCTCGCTGCAGATCTCCTCGATCCACTTGACGCTGCGCACGCGCACGATCAGCTCGCCGAAGTCGTGGAAGTAGTCGCCGGTCGCCAGCGTGCTCGCGCGCGCCGCGGCGAAGGCGCTGGGCGGCGGCTTGGGCAGCGTGATCGTCGTGGGCCCACTCGCCGCCGACGCGGCGGACGCGCCCCATTCGGCGGACGACGCGGACGCCGTCTGGGCGAACAGCGGGGCGGCGGCGGCCAGCAGCGCGAGCAACGGCAGTCGTTTCAGGGTCATTTCGTGTAGTCGATGTTCTTGCAGGCCTCGCGCAGGTCGTGGTCGCGCTGCTCGGCCGTCGCGTTCGCGTGCGTGGGCACGATCACGTTGCCGCCCTCGGTGCAGCGCGCGCGGGTGAGGTGGTCGCCGCGCGAGGCGATCGTGTAGGCGCCGGTGCGCGTCTTGGGCCGGTCGGGCGGGGTCGTCGACTTGCCGGTGACGGTGACGGTGGCGGCATCGGCGGCCGACGCCGGCTGCGGCAGCGCTGCAAGCAGGGCCGTCGCGCACAGCGCGGCGGCGGGAAGAAGTCGGTGGCGAAACATGGTGTGGCCTCCAAGGTCGGGTTCGCTTCGCGGCAATCGACGCGCCGCCAGCCTGGCCGTTCCCGGGGATACGGACGAGCACCGATTCTTTCACACGGGCGGCGCGCGCGACGCGTGACGCGTGGGCGCGCCGTCAGGCAGAATCGTTTCAAGCATGGATCCACCTGGTGGCGCCCGACCCGGTCGGCGCCACGCGCCCACCACGAGGCTTTCGCATGAAATCGCCGTTGCTGCTCGCCCTGGCGCTGTCGTCGGTCGCGGCCGTCGCCGCCCCGCCCGGCGCCGACACGCCCACCGCGCCGCTGCGCGCCGACCACCCGTTCCTTGGCGCGTGGCAGCTCACGCGCCGCGACGACGACTGCGCGGAGATCTACCGCATCGACCGCAGCGGCCACACGCTGATCACCAGCGCCGACGAGGTCGCGCAGTCCACCTTCACGATGTCGGACCAGCCGAGTGCGCGCGGCTACTACAAGTGGGTCGACACGCTCGTCAAGGACAACGGCAAGAAGGACTGCTGGGGCCAGATCACCAAGCCGGGCAAGACGACGACGCGCTACGTGATGATGAACCCGGCCAAGGATCGCTTCATCCTGTGCACCGGCGAGGACGGCAAGCAGTGCTTCGGGCCGTTCGTCCGCGTCGAGGGCGGCGACATCTGATGGCGTGACGGGTCAGTACAGGCTGGGCTCGCCCGGCGGCCGCGTCTTGAAGCGCTTGTGCACCCAGTAGTACTGCGACGGATTGCGCCGCACCTCCGACGCGATCCACTCGTTCATGCGCGCCGCGTCGGCCACCGGGTCGTCGGTGGGGAAGTCGGTCCACGGATCCATGAAGCGCACGCGGTAACCCTGTCCGCCGGGCAGCATCTCGGCCAGCACCGGCTGCACCTTCATCTTCAGCGACCAGGCCATCTTCGACGGCGCCGTCAGCGTGGCCGCGGGCACGCCCATGAAGGGCACGAACACGGCATCCTGCGCGCCGAAGTCCATGTCGGGCAGGTTGAAGAACGCGACGCCCTTGCGGATCGCGCGGATCAGCGGCAGCGCCTTCTCGTGGCGCGAATAGATGTCGCCGTTGCCGAAGCGCACGCGGCCCTTGCGGATCGCCTTGTCGAAGACCTCGATGCTCTGCTTCTGGTAGATCGAGCCGACGGGGCGGTTCTGGAACAGCTGCGTCGCCTGGCCGGCCACGTCCAGCGCGACGAAATGCGGCGCCAGCCACATCACCGCGCCCGGCTCGCGTTCGGCGAAGCCGGGATCGCCCTCGACGTGGATCAGCCGGCGCAGCCGCTCGGGCGGCGCGTACCAGAGCAGTCCGCGCTCGAGGAAGCTGCGCGCGATCCACTGGAAGTTCCTGTACGCGATGGCGCGGCGTTCCGCCGGTGTCTTCTCGGGCATCGTCAGCTCGAGGTTGCGCAGCGCGATGCGCTTGCGCGAACCCGCCAGCACCCACAGCAGCGTGCCGAGGCCGCGGCCAATGGCCGCCTGCAGCGCCAGCGGCAGCCAGCTGAGCACCCACAGGAAGGCCAGCACCAGTCGTGCGACGGCGTTCATTCGGCTCCTTCAGCGCGGGTTTCGGCGGCCTCGGCGGCGCGCGGCGGCTTGTAGCGGTTGTACCCCCATAGGTATTGGCCGGGATCGTTCAGGATGACCTGCTGCATCGACTCGTTGATGATCGTGGCAGCCTCCAGCTGCGACGCCGCATCGCTGCCCGCGGGCAGCGGCCGCACCAGTTCGGACGAGTGGATCACGTAGCCGGCGCCGCGCGGCAGCCGTTCGCAGCGCAGCACCGTGCAATGTGCGCCGGCCTGCTGCGTCAGCCGCGCGGCCAGCGTCATGGTGTAGGCCGGCCGGCCGAAGAACGGCGCCCAGACGCCCTGGCCGTCCGGCGGCACCTGGTCGGGCAGCAGGCCCACCGACTCGCGGCGCTTCAGCGCACGCAGCATCTGGCGCACTCCGGCCAGGTTCGCGGGTGCCGTGGGCATCGTCGGACGCTTGCGCGCCTGTTCCTGGAATTCTCGCAGCGCGCGCTGGCGCGACGGCCGGTACAGCACGGTGACCGGCTGCACGTGGCCGAAGCGCGCCGTGTACGCGCGCGCCATCACCTCGAAGCTGCCCATGTGCGGTGTGAGGATCACCAGCGGCCGGCGCTCGGCGATCGCCGCCTCCAGCGCCTCGGGGTTGCGCCAGGTGACCATGCGTAGCAGGTCGTCGTTGGTCGCGCGCAGCCACAGCCACGGCGTCTCGGCCACCATGCGGCCGGACTCGGCGATGGAGCGGCGCCGCGCCGCCGCGGACACGCCGGCCAGGTCGGCATTCGTGCGCAGGCGCCGGCGGTACGTGGGCGACAGCAGCCACACGAGCCAGCCCAGCAGCCCGCCGACGGCGTGCAGCAGGCCCAACGGCCAACCTGAGATCCAGCGAACGAAGAACATCCCGCCTCGTGTTCTGACAATGGTCGGCGATTATCCCTGCAGCCCGGACGCGGTTGTCGCGCGCCGCCGACGCGGCGGCCGGTTCGCCAGCAGGGATATCGGCCGGCCGCGATAAAGTCGATGGATGCACTCGAACACATTCGCCCCCCATCGCTCGCGCCTGGCCGCGAGCCTGACGATCGCGCTGGCCCTCGCGGCCGCCGCGCCCGCGCATGCCGAGACCGGTCTCGGCTCCGGCTTGAAGAACACGGCCATCGCCGGCACCGTCGCCACCTGGGCGGTCGTCGCGCTCAAGGGCGCGCCGTTCTTCGGCTGTCTGGCGCATGGCCAGAGCGGCAACGACGCCTGGGGCGGCCGCGTGGCCGCGGGCAAGGACTCGGAGCTGTCGTACGAATCGATCGGCGTCGAGCGCCATGAGTGCCAGCTGACCGAGGTGGGCCCGTTCTCGCTCGACATGTCGCCCGTGATCTCGGCCGGCGCATGGCAGGCGAAGTCCAGCAGCCTGTACTCGCACGACGCCTGGGACATCGCGCTCGTGCCGATGATGCACTGGCGCTACCCGGTCGCCCAGGGCACGCGGCTGGACCTCGAGTTCGGCATCGGCCCGGCGTACCTCAGCGAGTCCAACATCGGCGATCGGCAGAAGGGGAGCAACTTCCAGTTCTCCGACCACTTCGGCATCGGCGTCAGCAGCGCCGACGGCCACTGGCGCGCGGGCTTCGCGTTCCGCCACATCAGCAACCTGTCGATCCGCACGCCCAACAACGCGGTGGACTTCAAGGGCATCGCGCTCGAATGGACGCCTTGATCCGCTGATCGCGTCAAGGAGCAAAGGCGACCCGCGGGTCGCCTTTTTCATTTCGCCGCGAGCGCCTCGCGTCGTCGCCGGGCGCGTCGCCATCGCAGCGCGACGTGGCGCAGCCAGAGCTCGCGGATCAGCCAGCCGCTGCCCCACACGGCCAGGCCGGCGAACAGCGTGTCGCTGAGGAAATGGCCGCCCTCGGCGATGCGCGCCAGGCTGACGATCGCGCCCCAGGCCAGGCCGATCCACAGCCAGCGCCGGCGCGTGGCGACGCTGCCCATCAGGCCCACGGCCATCAGGATGAAGCCCGAGGTCGCGTGGCCGCTGACGAACGAGCAGTTGTGCCTGCACTGGTCGGTCGGCACCAGCGCGGCCGAGAAGTGCTGCGTGCCGCCGAACTCGGCCACCTGCACCGGACGCGCGCGGCCCCAGTATTCCTTCAGGCCCGCGTTCACCAGCAGCCCCGAGCCGAGGATGCTGACCCACGCGAGCGCGGCGAGCCGGCGCGACCAGCGTCCGCCGATCGGATGCGGACGCCACAGCGACACCACGATGACCAGCAAGCCGATGGCGGCGTAGGCGATGCCGGACACCGGGATGCCGTGATAGAGCACGCGCGTGAACAGCAACCTGTCGCCGATGAAGCCGCCGCCGGCGTCGTGAAACAGCCCGCTGGCCCACAGGTCCAGCTGTGGCCAGACGGTGAAGATCCACGCGAGCAGCAGCGCCAGCGTCAGGCCGATCCAGCCGGCCTTGTTGCGCGCGCGCCAGCCGCGCCGCGCCGCGCGCTCGGGCACCACCTCGGTCACTTCGACTTCTTCGCCGGTGCCGGTGCCGGTGCAGGCCCCGGCACGTTCACGGGCGCGGTCACGGGCGGCGCCAGCTTCGCGGCCGCCGCGGCCGATGCCGCGCTGGCGGCCTCCGCGGCCTGCGCGGCCAGCTTGGCTGCGGCCTGGGCCAGCGCCTGGGCCGACGCCGCCTCGCTCGCCGCCTTGGCCGCGTTCTCCTCGGCACCGATGATCGACAAGGGCTCTGAGGCCGCATGCGCGGGCCGCACGAGCGCGTAGCCGCGCAACTGCTGCACGACCTCCAGCCTGGCCAGCTCCTCGGGCTTGACGCGGTCGATGCGCGTCAGCGCCCATTCGCCGTTGGCCGGATCGGTGTTCGGCAGGTACCTGGCGGTCTGGTTCAGATAGAACGCGACGCTCGGGTTTTGCAGGCGCCACTGCACCACCGGCTGCTTGTCGGCCAGCGTCATCTGCGCGATGGGCACCGTGCGCGCCAGCGTGCGGATGGGATCCTGGATCGTCTGCGCCAGCCAGGGCAGCACCGCCAGCACGATCCAGCCTGCGGTCAGCAGTCCGGCGAACACCGCGCCGTCGGACTCGGTGAGGTAGTTGCGCACGTTGGGCACCCAGATCGTCAGCGCGAAGACCAGCAGGCCCACCGGCACGCAGATCCAGATCCACGGCGCGGGCGGGGCCGTGGCCAGCAGCGTCTGGTACAGCGGGTCGTGCGTGGTCGCCGCCAGCGTATGCGCGATCCACGGCATCGCGGCGCCGAGCGCGACGACGCCGATGATGGTGACGCACAGCGCGAGGCGCGTCGGCAGCTTGGCGCCCACCAGCTCCTGCGCGGCCAGCAGCATCAGCGGCGTGAAGCCGTACAGCACGTAGTGCGGCAGCTTGGTGCCCGACAGCGAGAAGAACACGACGACGAAGGCCAGCCACAGCAGCATGAAGCGGCTGACCGGCTCGCGCCAGCGCGTGCGCAGGCGCAGCGCCATCGGCACCAGCAGCGGCGTCCACGGCATCATCGCGACGGGCAGCACCTCGAGGTAGTAGAACAGGCTGCCGGCGTGGCCTTCCAGCGAGCCGGTGAAGCGCTGCAGGTTGTGGTGCAGCAGGAAGCCGTCGACGAACGCCATGCCGTGGCGCGCGATCGCGTAGATGTACCAGGGCGCCGCGATGCCCACCAGCAGCGCCCAGGCCACGGGATCGCTGACCAGCCGCTGCAGGCGCGAGCGGTCGCGGTTGGACAGCAGCCACAGGCCGGCGGCCGCCGCCGGGATCAGCAGCGCGACCGGGCCCTTGGCCAGCAGGCCCAGCCCGATCCACGCGAACGCGCGTCGTCGCGGCCAGTCGCGGCCGTTCTCGAGATGGCGCCAGAGATCGAGCGTCGAGATCGTCAGCAACAGGTTCAGCAGCGAGTCGGCCGTCGCCGCGCGGCCGATCAGCATCGGCCCGAGGCTGGTGGCGAGGATGCCCGCGGCGGCGATCGCCACCTGCGGGCCGAAGCGCCGCCACGCGAACTGGCCGATGGCCACGCACCAGAGGAACGCGCACAGCGCCGAGGGCAGGCGCACGGCGAACTCGTTGACGCCGAACATCTTCAGGCTGATCGCCTGGAACCAGTAGATCAGGATCGGCTTGTCGAAGCGGTCGACGCCGTTGAGCGTCGTGCTGCCCCAGTCGTGGCCGATCGTCAGCTCGCGCGTGGCCTCGGCGAATGCGCCCTCGTCGACGTCGAGCAGCGGCGCGGCGCCGAGGCGCGCGATCCACAGCGCGAGCAGCACGACCATCAGCGCGCCCAGGAAGCGCAGCGACGGCTGCGTGCCGGCGCGGCGCATCGGCGCGACGGCGGCGATGACCGTGTCGGCCTCGGGCGAGGCCGACTGGCCGCCGGACATCAGCACCGTCTCGTCGTCGTCGGACGCGAACGCGCGGGCGTAGTCGTCCTCGTCGTCGGGCGTCAGCGCCGTCAGCGGGATCGGGCGCGACGCGCGGTGCTCGGCCGCCGACGGCGGCGGCGTGCGCACCGGCGCCGGCGCGATCCTGTCGAACGATTGCGTGCGCGCCGGCGGCTGGTGCTCGAGCGGCAACTGTGGCTGTTGCGGCGCGGCGGGCGCTGCGCGCGGCGGCGGCGGCTTGACCGTCTGCATCAGCTCGGAGATCGACTTGGGCGCCGGCTGCGCGGAGCCGGGCGCGCGCGCCGACGTCGGCGACAGCCGGGCCACCGGCGCGGCCTTGCCGGCCTGGGCGTCCTGCGCCGACCACATCTGCGGCTCGGACGGCCGGAAGTCCTCGTCGTCCTTGGGCGGCTTGCCCACGGTCTCCATCAGCTCGGAGATGGACTTGGGCGAGCGCGGCGGCGGTGGCGGAGCCGTGAAGGGCCTGGTCGGCGGCGCGGGCGCGACGGGCGACTGCAGGATCGGATCCGGCGGCTCGTCGGCCGGCCGTGGCGGCACCCAGACGGGCGGCGCGTCGCCGACCACGACGCCCGGCACGTCGATGTCGGTCGGCGGCTTGGCCGGGCCCGGCGACTTCGGTGCCGGCGGCGGCGCGGCCGCGACGTTGAACGTGAGATTCGGCGGCGCCTCGGGGGCGCGCTCCTCGCTTCCGAACAGGTCGTCGTAGGGCATCAACGCCGGCGGATCGGTCGGCGGCGGCGCGGGCGGCTTGGGCGCCGGCGCGGGGCTTGGCGCCGGGCCAGGGGACGAGGGCGGAGGCGGGGGCAGGGCCGACATCGACGGTTTCGGTGAGAGTGTGAGGCTTCGCGACTTCAGGGAAACACGGGGAACGCAGCGAACGGTCAGCGACCCGAATGCCAGCCGGCGTCGTCGGATGGCTTGGCGCCGTTGCCGTGATGGTAGGGCTGGGCGTGGCGCCCGTCATAGTAGATGCGGATCAGCAGCTCGGCGAGCACGCCGGTGAGCAAAAGTTGCAATCCGGCGATCACCATGAAGAAGCCGAGGGTCAGCAGCGGCCGCCCGCCGATCGACAGGCCCAGGATGAACTTCTGCACCGCCAGCCAGACCAGGATCAGCCCGCCGACCGCGCCGGTGAACAGCCCGATGCCGCCGAAGAAGTGGCCCGGCCGCGTGCCGTAGTTCAGGAAGAAGTGCATCGACAGCAGGTCGGTGATCACGCGGAAGGTGCGCGACAGGCCGTACTTGGACGTGCCGGCGACGCGCGCGCGGTGGTTCACCGGCACCTCGTCCATGCGCTGCGGTGACGTCACCGTGGCCAGCCAGGCCGGGATGAAGCGGTGCATCTCGCCGTACAGCCGCACCTCGCGCAGCACCGAGCCGCGGAACGCCTTGAGGCTGCAGCCAAGGTCGTTGAACTGCAGGCCGGTGGACTTGCGGATCAGCGCGTTGGCGATCCTCGACGGGAACTTGCGCAGCCAGAAGCCGTCCTGGCGGTTCTTGCGCCAGCCGGCGACGAAGTCGAGGTCGCCCTGCAACAGGCGGGCGACCAGCTTGGGGATGTCGCGCGGGTCGTTCTGCAGGTCGCCGTCCATCGTCACGATGACGTCGCCGCGCGAGGCGTCGATGCCGGCCTGCATCGCGGCCGTCTGGCGGAAGTTGCGCCACAGGCGGATCACGCGGATGTGCGGGCCCACCGTGGCGCCGTGATCCTCCAGCGCCTGGCCGGTGCCGTCGCGGCTGCCGTCGTCGACGACCAGCAGCTCCCACGGGAACGGATAGCTCGCGAGCGCGGCCTGCACCTCGTCGATCAGCGGCTTGACGTTCTCGATCTCGTTGTACATCGGCACCACGACCGACAGGCGGTGGAAGGGCACGCCGTCGACGTCGAGCGCGCCGCGCACGCCGAACGCGTTGGACGGGTTGTCGGAGTGGGCACCGCCAGCGTCGGCGGCCGGAAGCGACGCCGAGGGCAGGTAATGCTCTCCGGTGGAACTTGCGGTCATGACTTGCTTTCTGGCGCCCGCGACGAGCGCACGATCAGGGAAAAGGCGAGGGCGGTGACGAGCGCCACCACCAGCATCAGGGCGTGGACGGCCAGTGCGGCGCCGAAGATCAGGCGACCATTGTCCGTGTTTGCGAGGCGAACCCGGTCGGCGGGCGTGGCGCTCGCCGCCGCGGCGGCGATCTTCGCGTGGCGCGCCTGCGTGCCGAGCGCGACGCCGGCCTCGTAGGTGCCCACGCCCGCGGGCGCCTGCAGCGGCAGCACGCCGGCGAGCTCGCCGCCGAGCGCGCCGCAGAAGCCGGCTCCGGCCGGGATGTTGGCCAGCGAGGTCAGCAGCATGCCGACGATGCTCAGCTTGAGCACCCAGTTGGCGATCGCGAAGCCCCAGGCCGGCAGGCCGCCGCGCGCGGCTCGGAACGCCGCCGCGACCTTGGCGACGAGGCTCCAGACCTTCACGCGCCGCGCGGACGCCGCGCCGTGCGCCAGCGCGCGCGCCCAGCGTGCGCGCACATGCGCGCGGCGCACCAGCGCGGGCAGCAGCGTGGCGGCGGCAGCGATGGCCGCGATGGCGCCGCCGATGCGCCACGGCAGCGGCGCCGGCACCAGGATCGCGATGCCCAGCACGCCCAGCACCATCATGTCCTGCAGCCGCAACCACAGCAGGCTGGCGGTGGCGTCGCCCAGCCCGACGCCCCAGCGCCGGTGCAGCAGGAACGAGTAGCTGGCCTCGCCCGAGCGCATCGGCAGGATGTTGATGGCGGCGTTGTGCAGCAGCGTGATCTGCAGGCATTCGCGGTAGCCGAGGTTCAGCGTGCGCAGCTTCCACAGCCACTCGGCGCGCAGCCGGCCGGCGCGCAGCGCGTAGGTGGCGCTCATGCCCAGCGTCGCGCCGACCCAGCCCGGCCAGGGCACCGTGGCCACGCGTTCGGCCAGCAGGCGCCACGGCGTGAACGCGACGAGCACGGCGAGCACGGCGATGCCGGCGGCGATGCTGGCCACGGCGATCCAGCGGTTGCGGGTCATCGGCGTCAACGCGGCGTCAGGCCGCACGCTCGCGCCGGCTCGCACGCCACCAGCGCCAGGCGCCGGCAAGCGCCACCAGCGCGAGGGCGATCTGCAGCGGCGCCGCCAGCGGATAGCCGGGCAGCAGGTTGCGCGCCCACTTCCTGTCGACGAGGCCGGCGGCGTCCAGCAGCGCGGGCGTGGCCGCGATGCAGAAGGCGCACACGACGAAGCCCGCGGCCATCAGGCGCTGCCCGAGCGGGCGCGAGAGCAGCCGCGTCATCGAGCCGACCGGCCAGCCGTGCGGCGCCAGGCTGCCGAAGACCAGGCCCAGGCCGCCGCCGACCAGCGTGTCCGCGGGCCAGTGCGCGCCGACGGCCAGCCGCGACAGCGCGATGCCGAACGCCAGCAGCGCGACCAGCGCCAGGCCGATGTTGGAGGTGAGCCACCCGTCGACCGCGCTGCGCTCGGCGAAGCGGCGCCGCTCGGCGATCAGCACCGCGAGCATCGCGAAGGCCATCGCGCTGTGGCCCGAGGGCATCGAGCCGGCGCTCAGCGGCGCGCCGATCACGTTCAGGTGCTCGGCGCCGAGCGCGAGGTACGGGCGCGGCGACGGCAGGTGGTGCTTGATCCAGCTGGCCGTCAGGCCGCCCAGCACGATGCCCCACAGCAATTGCGCGGCGCGCTCGGGCACGTCCTCGGCGAACGCGGTGAGATAGATCCAGGCCGACAACGCCAGGCCGGCGACGCTGAGCATCGACCACGTCGCCGGCGCGTCCGGACCGAGGCCGTTGACCGCATGGAACAGCGATGCGTTGACGGCGGGCTTCGCATGCAGCGCGAGGCCGGCGGCGATCGCCATCGCCGCGGCGACGAGCACTCGCCAGTCCATGGTCACCGCCTGCGAGGACGGGGACGGCGGCGATGGCGGGGAGACGGCGGACATGGGCGGCGATTGTATCGACGGCCGCGTTCCGACTGGCTCGTGGTGCGAGCCTGGGACGGCGGCAGAATGCGCTCGACAGGAACCTGACCAATGAGCCGCTCGAAACCGATCACGCTGGACGTGCTGCGCCGCTACGCCGTCGCCCGCACGCTGTTTCCGCCGACCACGCTGCAGAAGGCCATAGACCGCCTCGGCTTCGTGCAGGCCGACCCGATCCGCGCGCCGGCGCGCGCGCAGGACCTGACGCTGCGCCATCGCGTCAAGGGCTATCGCGCGGGCGACCTGGAGCGGCGCTATCCGCGGCTGGACGTCGAGGAGGACTGCCTCGTCAACTACGGCTTCATGCCGCGCAGCACGCTGGCGCTGATGCACCCGCGCACGGCCAGGCGCGCGTGGGACGCCGCCACCGAGCGCCGCGCCGCCGAGGTGCTGGCCTTCGTGCGCGCGCGCGGCGCCACGCATCCGCGCGACGTGCAGGAGGCGTTCGATCACGGCCGCGTGCAGAGCTGGGGCAACACCAACACGCTCAACGCGAGCACCGCGCTGCTGGACGGCATGCACTACCGCGGCCTGCTGCGGGTCGTGCGGCGCGAGACGGGCACGCGCGTCTACGAGGCCGTCGAACACGCGCCGGTGGCCGACGATCCCGCCGCGCGCCACGAGCGCGCGCGCCGCCTGCTGATGCGCATCGTCGAGAAATACGCGCCGCTGCCGTCGGCCTCCCTCGGCTATCTCGCTCAGCTGCTGCAATACGGCGCGCCGCACCTGAAGGGCGAGACGCGCACGTTGCTGGCCGAACTGCGGGCAAGCCTGCCGCAGGTGAAGATAGCCGGCGTCACCTGGCTGTGGACGCCCGGCGAGGATCCGGCGGCGGGCAAGTGGCGCGTCGACCCGGCGCGCGCGCGGCTGCTGGCGCCGTTCGATCCCATCGTCTGGGATCGGCGGCGCTTCGAGCTGCTGTGGGGCTGGGCGTACAAGTTCGAGGCCTACACGCCCGCCGCCAAGCGCACGATGGGCCACTACGCGCTGCCGCTGCTGTACGGCGAACAGGCGGTCGGCTGGGCCAATGCGACACTGGTCGACAAGGCGCGGCTGGAGGCGCATGTCGGTTTCGCAGACAAACGCTGGACGCGCGACCAGCCGCTGGCGCGCGCCATCGACGACGAACTGGCTCTCATGGCCGAGTTCCTCCAGCTCGACCGTAGCGCTGCCTTGCGGCTCAAACGACCGCGAAAGTAGTGCACAAGTTGGCGTGCTGGCCGGTTGAAACCCTCCTGGATGTCGCGGCCGTAACCGAAAGAACGTCAAATGTGTGGGCCTGCTCCTGTCGGGCCGCGACGTCGTCGCGGCAACGGGAGTGCTGGCCGGATTTGTCTCTGCGAGGGATGCATGGAAGGGTCAGATTTGTCACGATCGGCCAAGCGCCACGAAGCGCGCGACGACGCATTGCGCGTCGTTGGAATGGCAGCAGACGGCGGTTCGACGGCGGCGCAGATGTCGCTGGGAGCGGCCCGCATCGAGCTCGATGCCCTCGAGGCCGAGCTCGCCTACCACGGCCCGGAGCGCCGCAACGGCCCGGGCGCCGGTCTCGCCAAGCTGCTCGCCAGCGTGCTCGACGAAGTCGACTACGGCCTGGTGCTGATGGCGGCCGACGGCCACGTCGTGCACGCCAACCACGCCGCGCGGGTCGAACTCGCCGGCGCCAAGACGCTCCAGCTGAACGGCCGCCGCCTGGTCGGCCGCTCCGCCAACGACCAGCGCGCGCTCGACGACGCGCTGGCCGGGGCGCGCGACGGCGGCAAGCGCCGCATGCTGGCGTTCGCGCCGGCCGATGCGCTGTCGGAAGGCAAGTCCTGCGACCTGTCGATCGTGCCGCTGCCGGCCGCGCTGTCGGCCAACCACAGCGGCCACGCGGTGCTGATCGCGCTGCCGCGCAGCCGCATCGCCGAGACGCTGTCGGTGGACGCGTATGCGCGGGAGCTGGGCCTGTCGCGCCGCGAACAGCAGGTGCTGGCCGGCCTGTGCGAGGGCCTGCGCGTCAAGGAGATCGCCGCCAAGCTCGAGATCGGCGACGAGACCGTGCGCAGCCACGTCAAGCGGCTGAAGGCCAAGACGGGCTGCGCGGGCATCGTCGACATCGTCAACCAGGTCTCGCGCCTGCCGCCGATGGTCGGCGCGCTGCGCCAGGCGCCGTTCGATCTGTCGCGGACCGAGGGGCAGGACTGACGGACGGTCTTGAGATCGTCCGATCCCGGTCGATATAATCGCGCCTGATTCCGAGGAGCGTTGCGAGGCCCGGCCGTCACCGACGGCCGCGAAACCCCAGGCTCGGAACCCCATCTTGGCAACCGCGCTCACCCGCTTCGCAGCATGCGAGGGGCCGGGTGAGGGTGCACAGGTTGCCTCCCTTCCGGTTCTCATGTGCGGCGGCGCGGGTCTTCAACGGAGAACCGCAATGAACGCACCCCTGACTTCCCTTCCGACCGACGCGTACGCCGTCGCCGACCTGAGCCAGGCCGCCTGGGGCCGCAAGGAACTCGCCATCGCCGAGAGCGAAATGCCGGCGTTGATGGCCATGCGCACCGAGTACGGCAACGCGCTCAAGGGCGCCCGTATCGCGGGGAGCCTGCACATGACGATCCAGACCGGCGTGCTGATCGAGACGCTGCAGGCGCTCGGCGCCGAAGTGCGGTGGGCCTCGTGCAACATCTACTCGACGCAGGATCACGCGGCCGCCGCGCTGGTCGTCGAAGGCACGCCCGTGTTCGCCTACAAGGGCGAGTCGCTGAAGGACTACTGGGACTACACGCACCGCATCTTCGAATTCGGTGCCAAGGGCACGGAGGGCGAAGGCCCGAACATGATCCTCGACGACGGCGGCGACGCGACGCTGCTGATGCACCTGGGCCAGCGCGCCGAGAAGGACATCTCGGTGCTGGCCAACCCGGGCAGCGAGGAAGAGCGCGAGCTGTACGCCGCGATCAAGGCCAAGCTGGCCGTCGACCCGACCTGGTACACGCGCAAGAGCGCGCAGATCGTCGGCGTGACCGAGGAGACGACGACCGGCGTGCACCGCCTCAACGAGATGTCGGCCAAGGGCACGCTGCTGTTCCGCGCGATCAACGTCAACGACTCCGTCACCAAGAGCAAGTTCGACAACCTCTACGGCTGCCGCGAGTCGCTGGTCGACGGCATCAAGCGCGCGACCGACGTCATGGTGGCCGGCAAGGTCGCGGTCGTGGCCGGCTACGGCGACGTCGGCAAGGGCTCGGCGCAGGCGCTGCGCGCGCTGTCGGCGCAGGTCTGGGTGACCGAGATCGACCCGATCAACGCGCTGCAGGCGGCGATGGAAGGCTACCGTGTCGTGACGATGGACGACGCCGCGGCGCTCGGCGACATCTTCGTCACCTGCACCGGCAACAAGAACGTCATCACGTACGAGCACATGGCGGCGATGAAGGAGCAGGCCATCGTCTGCAACATCGGCCACTTCGACAACGAGATCGACATCGCGTCCCTCGAGCACTGCAAGTGGGAAGAGATCAAGCCGCAGGTCGACCACGTGATCTTCCCGAACGGCAAGCGCATCATCATGCTGGCCAAGGGCCGTCTCGTGAATCTCGGCTGCGGCACGGGGCATCCGAGCTACGTGATGTCGTCGTCGTTCGCCAACCAGACGATCGCGCAGGTCGAGCTGTTCACGCGCCCCGAGGCCTACGAGGCCGGCAAGGTCTACGTGCTGCCCAAGCACCTCGACGAGAAGGTCGCGCGCCTGCAGCTTTCCAAGCTCAACGCGAAGCTGACCGAGCTGACCGAGGAGCAGGCGGCGTACATCGGCGTGTCGAAGTCCGGCCCGTACAAGCCGGACTCGTACCGCTACTGATCTCGTTCCGGCGCAGGCGACCTGGCCTCGGCGATGAGGCCGGGAAGCGGTGCGCCTCTTCGAAAGAATCATGATGATCAAGATCCCGATCAGCCTCGAGTTCTTCCCGCCGAAGACGCCCGAGGGCATGACCAAGCTGGCCGCGGCGCGTACCGAGCTGTACGCGCTCAAGCCCGAGTTCTGCTCCGTCACGTACGGCGCCGGCGGCTCGACGCAGATGGGCACGCTGCAGGTGGTGCAGGCGATCCGCGACGAAGGCGTCGTCGGCGTGCCGCACTTCACCTGCATCGGCGCCACGCGCGCGAGCGTGGGCGAGATGCTGGACGGCTTCAGGGCCGCCGGCCTGAAGCGGCTCGTCGCGCTGCGCGGCGACCTGCCCAGCGGTGCGGGCAGCTTCGGCGAATTCCGCTACGCCACCGAGCTGATCGAGGCGATCCGCCAGCACTCCGACGACCACTTCCACATCGAGGTGGCGGCCTATCCCGAGACGCATCCGCAGGCGCGTTCGCCCGAGGCCGACCTGAAGGCCTTCGCCTCCAAGGTGGCGGCCGGCGCGAACTCCGCGATCACGCAGATGTTCTTCAACGCCGACGCGTACTTCCGCTTCGTCGACGAGGTGCGCGCGATGGGCATCGCGATCCCCATCGTGCCGGGCATCATGCCCATCACCAACTCGAGCGGCCTGATGCGCTTCGCCGACAATTCGGGCTGCGAGATCCCGCGCTGGATGCGGCTGCGCCTGCAGTCGTTCGGCGACGACACGAAGTCCATCAAGGCCTTCGGCCTCGAGGTGATGGCGGCGCTGTGCGAGCGGCTCATCGCGGGCGGCGCACCGTCGCTGCACTTCTACACGATGAACCAGGCCGGCGCGACGATGGCACTGGCCTCGGCCATCGGGCACTAGGCGGATCCGGGAAGCGAAGCGGCGCGCGCGAACGCGCCGCCTCGCGCATCCTCAACCGCGATCGTGCAGGCCGTCGGCCTCGACGCGCACCTTCTCGCCCACGGCCGGCGACGTCGACTCGCGCACCGTGCGCAGCGTGCCGTCCTCCATGCGCACGTTGACGTCGAAGACGGTCGTCGTGCGCTCGTGCTTCTCGATGGCGTTGCCCAGCAGGCCGCCGCCGACGGCGCCGACCACGCCGCCCAGCGTGCGGTCGTGGCTGCCGGCGATGCGGTTGCCCACCAGCGCGCCGCCGACGCCGCCGGCCACCGCGCCCACGCCGTTGGTCTGGCCCTGCACCTTCACGGCGGCGATGGACTCGACCACGCCGCATTCGCGGCAGACGGCCGCGGCCACCTGCGCCTCGTGGCTCGGCGGGGCGATGTCGGCGTCGCGATCGGCACGCGGCGGCGGCTCGTGCAGGTCGCGCTCGTGGCGGGCGTCACGGCGTTCCTGGTCGCGGCGGCCCTGGTCGTAGGCGTTGTTGCCCTGCGCGACGACCACCGGCGCGGGCGTCGCGACCACCGGCGCGACGGCGACCTGCGTGGGCGCGCTCGTCGCAGCGACCGGCGGCGCGACCTCGGCGTCGTTCTTCGAGCAGGCGCTCAGGCCGACCGCCGCCGAAGCGATCAGGGCGAGTTGGAAGGTTCGAAGGCGAGTCGGGGTGTTGCGCATGGGAGTTCTCCTGTTTTTACGGGCGCGGGCCGGGTGGCCGGCGCATGACCGGGAGAACAGGCGATCCACGTGCCCGGCTGCGCGGCCGTGGCAACGTCCGGATGCGTTTGCGGTCGCGTCACGCCGCGCGCACGCGCGTGGAGCCACCCATGAAAAAGGGCGCTCGCCCTGCGGCGAACGCCCCGTTCATCTCGATACAGTTCGAGTCAAGGATTGGTCGAGGTCTGCGGCACGCCGGCGGCCTTGTAGCCCGTCAGACCGAAGAGCTTGCGCACGTCGGGGCTGCCGTTGCCGTACACGTAGTTGTAGTTGTAGCTCGGGAAGTTGTCGTGCACGACGCCGTTGTAGCCCGGGTTGTTGCGATGGTAGAACTGGAAGTCCGCGGGCGCGTTCGTGCCGCCCAGCAGCGTCTGCAGCGCGCCGACCGCGTAGAGGTAGTTGTTGACGTTGCCGACGCGGTGGCTCTTCTTGCCGAACTGCTGCTCGAACAGCGCGAGGGCGCCGACGAACTCCGGCGACGCCACCGAGGTGCCGATCAGCTGGAAGAAGCCGCCGTTGACGGTGTCGTCGACGTCGTAGGCGGTGATGACAGAGCTGTCGTCGGGATCGCAGCTGAGCGAGATGCCGTACGGGCAGCCGCCCACCTGCATGCCCACGTCGGGCAGCGTGCGCCACTTGCTCGAGCCGGTGTTGGCGAGGATCTGGTACAGCGGCTTCTTGAAGATCGTGCTCACGCCGCCGCCGGCACCCCAGTAGCCGCCCGAGACGTTGGCGCCGAGGCCGTAGATGTCGTAGGGCACTTCGGGATCGGCGTTCGCGCTCTCGCGCACGTAGGCCGACGTCAGGCTCGTCGTGGAGCTCGTGGTGACCAGATTGCCGCCGCCCACGGCCGTCACGTCCGGATCGGCCGCCGGCGTGCTGACGCTGGGCACGAAGGTCGCGGTGGTGCTGCCGGAGAGGTAGTCGGGGGTGGGGCACTCGAGCCCGGCTTCGTCGCCGGAGCTGGCCACGAAGGTGATGCCCTGCGCATTGCCTTGCTGGAACAGGTCGTGGTACTGCTGCAGGATGTACGTGTAGTCCACGCCGTCGTTGTACGCGGGGGTGTAGCCCAGCTCGCAGCCGCCGAACGACGAGTTGACGATGTCGTACTTGTTGGAATCGATGATGTACTGGTAGCCGTCCAGGATGTGGTCATCGGACAGGTCGGGGAGGCTCACCAGCGTCACCTTGGTGCCGGGCGCGCCGCCGAGGACCTGCTGCACGTCCAGGCTGGCTTCGACCGAGCCGTAGCCGTTCTCGACGCCGCCGCCGTCGACCAACACGGTCGTCACGCTGGGCGCCGGCTTGCCGGTCAGCACGGTGAACTTCTCGTGGTTGAAGAACGCCGGGACGTCGTCCGCGTAGATCAGGTCGGCCATCAGCACCGCGACGTTGACGCTGCTGCCGTCGGTGGCGCTGCTGTAGGCGGGGTAGTCGTAGGCCTGCTTCAGGTCGTCGAACCAGTACGGGCCCGTCGGGCTGTAGCGGTTGTCGCCGGCGGCCTGCGGGGCCTTGCCCAGGACCCGCGCGTGCACGTGGTGCTGCGGCAGCGCGTCGAGGCCGGTGACGCGCAGCTCGATCGAGGCCAGCTCGCTCGGGATGCGCAGCGCCTGGCGCGCCTCGAAGCGCGTGTGCGAGCGGCTCGAGACCTTCAACAGCGGCGTGCTGAAGGCCTGTGCCACCGCCGCGGCGCTGCCGCTGACGCGCAGGCCGTGCGCGCTGGTCGACACGATCGTCAGGCCGCGCGCCGTCAGTGCGTTCTTCACGGCCGCGATGTCCTCGGGCCGCGGGCCGAACTGCGCCATGAAGTCGGCGGGCTGCAGCCACTGCTGGTACTGCGGCGACGTCTTGTCGTGCAGTTGCGCGAGCAGGGTGTCGAGCGCCGCCTGGTTTCGCAGCGGCAGGTAGACGCCGAATTCGACGACGTCCTGGGCGGCCGCGGCGGTGACCGTGGAAGGCGTCATGGTGGACGAAGCCATCGGGGCCGACAGTGCGGCCTGGCTGGTGAGCACGCCGGCGGCGCAGAGCGCCGCGGCCGTGATCCTGTTGATTCGCATGGGGAGCCTCTCGTGGTGGAACTAGGAACTGGCAGCCAGTCCGGGTAACAGAAAAGTCTGGGCGCCGCCCCGTGGGCTGTCAACGACGGTGGCGACTCGAAACTTGGGGCGAGGTATCCCGATGCGGGTTTGCGCGCACCTTGGCGGTCAGGATCGAGACAAGTCGCGGAGGCGCTGTCACGGCGCGGTCACATCTCGTTACGACGCTGCGGCCAGCTATGGGTCAACAACGGCAGCACCACGAACTCCGCCGCGCTGATGCAGACGGCCGACGGCGACGTCATCCAGATGAACAAGGCCAAGTCCAGCGTCACGCTGAACAACGACGGCACGATGCTGTCCAACAACGCGTCCGCCGGCGGCAACCAAGCCGTCGACTTCAACGCGACGACGGGCGCCAACGTCGTCAACAACTACTCGACCGGCCTGCTGAAGGCGCTCGAGGCCGACCTGCTGGGCGTGGCCGCGCGCCGTCGCAGGCAGGCGACGCACGCCTGACCGGGCAGGCGCCCGGCGACGCGTCCAGGGGCCTTCGGGCCCCTTTTTCATGGCCGTCCCGCCGGGCTTGCCCGACTGCCGCCCCCATCGCTTGAAAACCCGCCGACTGGCCCGCATGTGGCGGTCGGGCGACAATACGCGTTTCCGCCGCCACGCCGCGCGGATTTCCGGCGCCCCCTCGCTGCGGCCGCGCCGCTTGCTCCCTTCGAACCCAGACTCAATCGGGCACTACTCATGGAAAAGCAAACTCTCTCATTCCAGGCCGAGGTCAAGCAGATCCTGCACCTCGTCACGCATTCGCTGTACTCGAACAGGGAGATCTTCCTGCGCGAGCTGGTGTCGAACGCGTCGGATGCGTGCGACAAGCTGCGCTTCGAGGCGATCGACCATCCGCAGTTCCTGGAAGACGCCCCCAACCTCGAGCTGCGCATCTTCTTCGACGCCGAGAAGCGCACGCTGACGATCCGCGACAACGGCATCGGCCTGTCGGCCGAGGAGGCCGTCTCGCACCTGGGCACGATCGCCAAGAGCGGCACCAAGGAGTTCGTGGCCAAGCTCGAAGGCGACCAGAAGAAGGACGCCGCGATGATCGGCCAGTTCGGCGTCGGCTTCTATTCGGGCTTCATCGTCGCCGACCGCATGACGGTCGAGTCGCGCCGCGCGGGCCTGCCGGCCGAGCAGGGCGTGCGCTGGAGTTCGGAAGGCACGGGCGACTTCGAGGTCGAGGAGATCACGCGCCCCGAACGCGGCACCGACGTCATCCTGCACCTGCGCGAGGGCGAGGACGAGTTCCTGCGTCCGTGGAAGCTGAAGTCCATCATCTCGAAGTACTCCGACCACATCTCGCTGCCCATCCTCATGAAGAAAGAGGAATGGAACGGCGAGACCGCCGAGTACAAGACGCTCGACGAGTGGGAGACGGTCAACAAGGCCTCCGCGCTGTGGGCGCGCGCCAAGAGCGAGGTGACCGACGCCGAGTACCAGGAGTTCTACAAGCAGATCAGCTACGACTCGGACGCGCCGCTGGCCTACACGCACAACCGCGTCGAGGGCCGCAGCGAGTACACGCAGCTGCTGTATATCCCGGCCAAGGCGCCGTTCGACCTGTGGAACCGCGACAAGCGCGGCGGCGTCAAGCTGTACGTCAAGCGCATCTTCATCATGGACGACGCCGAGGCGCTGATGCCGGTGTACCTGCGCTTCGTCAAGGGCGTGATCGACTCGGCGGACCTGCCGCTGAACGTCTCGCGCGAATTGCTGCAGGAAAGCCGCGACGTCAAGGCGATCCGCGAAGGCTCGACCAAGCGCGTGCTGTCGATGCTGGAGTCGCTGGCCGACAGCGAGGACGTGATCGAGAAGGACAAGTACCAGGCGTTCTGGGACGAGTTCGGCGCCGTGCTGAAGGAAGGCATCGGCGAGGATCACGCCAACAAGGATCGCCTCGCGAAGCTGTACCGCTTCGCGTCGACGCATGCCGACAAGGGCGTGTCGCTGGCCGACTACGTGTCGCGCATGAAGGAAGGCCAGCAGGCCATCTACGTGATCGCGTCCGATTCGCTGGGCGCCGCGAAGGCGAGCCCGCAGCTCGAGATCTTCCGCAAGAAGGGCATCGAGGTGCTGCTGCTCGTCGATCGCGTCGACGAGTGGCTGCTGTCGCACCTGCAGGAGTTCGAGGGCCACCAGCTGCAGAGCGTCGCCAAGGGCGCGGTCGATCTCGGCACGCTGCAGGACGAGGACGAGAAGAAGGCCGCCGAGCAGGCCGCCACCGCGTTCGCGCCGGTGCTCGAGCGCCTGAAGGAATCGCTGAAGGAGCGCGCGAAGGACGTGCGCGCCACATCGCGCCTGGTCGACTCCGCGGCCTGCATCGTCGTCGAGGACGGCGAGATGAGCGCGCACCTCGCGCGCCTGCTGAAGCAGTCGGGCCAGGCCGCGCCGGTCTCCAAGCCCATCCTCGAGGTGAACCCCGAGCACGCGCTGGTCAAGAAGCTCGAAGGCGACCCGCGCTTCGACGACTTCGCCAACCTGCTGTTCGACCAGGCCTGGCTCGCCGAAGGCGGCCAGCTGGACGAGCCGGCGGCCTACGTGCAGCGCGTGAATCGCCTGCTCGTGGGCTAAGCTGCGCGCCCTTGTTGTCGATAGAGCCCTCATGACTTATAGCGTCAAGGAAATCTTCTACACGCTGCAAGGCGAGGGCGCCAACGCGGGCCGGCCGGCGGTGTTCTGCCGCTTCGCGGGCTGCAACCTGTGGACGGGCCGCGAGGAAGACCGCGCGGACGCCGTCTGCAAGTTCTGCGACACCGATTTCGTCGGCACCGACGGCGAAGGCGGCGGCAAGTTCAGGACCGCCGATCTCCTCGCCGACGAGATCGCGAAGCACTGGGGCGACACGCCGTCGCACCGCTTCGTCGTGCTCACCGGCGGCGAGCCGATGCTGCAGGTCGACCCGGCGCTGATCGAGGCGCTGCATGCGCGGCTTTTCACCATCGCGGTCGAGACCAACGGCACCATCGAGCCGCCGCCCGGCCTCGACTGGATCTGCGTCAGCCCGAAGGCCGACTCCAAGGTCGTCATCACCCAGGGCGACGAGTTGAAGCTGGTGTTCCCGCAGGACGGCGTCGATCCGGAACGCTTCACCGATCTCCAGTTCACGCATTTCTTCCTGCAGCCGATGGACAACGTGCTGCAGTCCACCAACCAGCGCCTGGCGATGGAATATTGCCTGGCGCATCCGCAATGGAAACTCGGCTTGCAAACCCACAAGATCCTAGACATCCGTTAGAAATGCGAGCCCCCCTCGCTGCGCTCGCGCCCCCGAAGGGCTTGCCGCGGCTTGCTCCGGAGCGGCCGAGCGCGGCGCCGCGGCTCTCTCCGAATGGCTGGATCTCAACGTCTGCACGTCTCGATCCCATCACATGCTCACGATCACCAAACGACTCGAATTCGACGCCGGCCACCGCATCCCGCAGCACAAGAGCCAGTGCCGCAACCTGCATGGCCATCGCTACGCCCTGGAAATCACGCTGGAGGGCGAGCCGATCGATGACGTCGAGTCGAGCGATCACGGCATGTTGATGGACTTCACCGACGTGAAGGCGTTGGCCAAGGATCACCTCGTCGACCTGTGGGACCACGCGTTCCTGGTGCACGACGGCGACACGCTGATCCGCGACCTGCTGGCGCAGATTCCCGGCCACAAGACCGTGGTGCTGAACCGCGTGCCGACGGCCGAGAACCTCGTCGCGATCGCGTTCGAGATCCTCGATCCCCTCTACACCGAGCGCTTCGGCAATCACCTGAAGCTGCGCAAGCTGCGGCTCTACGAGACGCCCACGAGCTGGGCGGACTGCGACCGGCAATGGGATGAAAAGAGCTCCTGATCGGGCGCGCCAGGCTGGCTCACGACTGCGGCGACAGGTCGCAGATCCAGTTGGCCTCCCAGGTGCGGCCCCAGTCGGGCGAGAACGACTGCTCCAGGCGCGCGGTCGTCGGCGTGGGTTGCGTCCACACGTAGCGCACGAGGATGGCGCGGCCGTCGTAGTCCTCGGCGTCGTAGAACTCGCCGCGGCCGTCCTTGAACGAGCCGACGGTCGGCGGCATCGGCAGCTTGCCCGTCGCGGCATAGGCCAGGTAGATGCTCCATTGGTGCGTCTGTGGGTCGTAGAGGCGCAGCGTCTGCGCGTCCATGTGCAGGCGCTTGTCGAGGCTGGTGACCTTGAAGTCCTCCATGTTGGCGCGGTCGTCCCAGATCTTGGTCATCACCGAGGTGCCCTCGTACTCGACCCACTCGCTCGATCCCGTCAGCGGATGCGTCAGCTTGCGCAGGTGGACGTTCCAGTGGCCGATGACGAAGTCGAAGTCGTGCAGGCCGTCGTGCGCGCGGGCGTCGGGCGCCTGCGCCGCGGCGAGCTGGGCCGCGGCGCACAGCACGGCGCCGGCGAACGTGGTGAGGGTTCGCCGCGTGGACGTGGACGGCGTGGGCGTGGAAGTGACATCGAGTTCCATGACATGCTCCGAGTGTTGGAGGCTCGATCCTGGGCGCGAATATCGGCCAGGGCATGTCATGTATTGGGAACGTTCGACCGGCCCCGGGCGATCGCTGGCCCAGCGATCAATGCAGCAACGTGCCTGTCGCGGACGCTCCGCCCTCGATGGCGGCCTTCAATTCGCTTTCGACCTTCGCCAGCAGCAACGTGAGCTCGCGTGGCTTGGGCTGCCGCGCGAAGGCCATGCCGATCTCGAAGGGGTCGATGCACACGGGCGATCCCGGTGCCATCGTGAACTGGCCGACCACGTAGCGCGCGAACGTCGGGCTGCCCGGCGTGTCGTTGACGAACCAGCGCCCGCCGAATCGCTGCGCGAAGTACTCGCCGATGTATTCGGAAACGCGCGCGGACAGGACGGTGCGCTCGCGATCGCTTTCGCAGCGCATGTCCCGCAGCACCTTCGTGAGGTGCGGGAGGTAGGCGGCCGCATTGGCGCCGACGTGTTTGGCAGGCTGGATGCCGATCGTCTCGATGAAGCCGATCAGCGCCGCACCGCGCTCCGCCTCGAATTCGCGAAACGTGGACTGGCGCTGGGTGAGCAGGGCGCGTTGTTCTGGGGTCATGCCCCGATGTTAACCAGCGTCAGCCCTCGTACGCCGCCAGCCGCCGCTGCTCCTCGGGCGTGAACAGCCGGTTGCGCAGGTCGCTCATCGCCGCTGCCCGATCCGCATCGTCGCCAGGCCCCGACAACACTGTCGCGCGCTGCGCCTGGTACGCGGCGATGCGCGCCTTCCATGCCGCCTCCTCGCGATCGACATCGGCCAGCCGGTTCGCGGCCTCGGGCGACGTCGCCGCCGCGCGCATGCGGTAGACGTCGTCCTCGCTGCCGCCCTGCGCACGGATCTGCTGCGCGGCCTCCTCGAGATGCACGATGGCCAGCGGCGCCTCGCGTTCCGCGCGCACGCTCGCGGGCAGGCGCGCGTCGAGCGCGGCCAGGCGCTCGCGGCGTTGCTGGCCGGTCAGCGACGGATCTTGCTCGATGGCCATGCGCGCGAGCGCGGCCGAGGCCTCGGCGTCCTGCGGGCCGAACAGCGCCTGCGACTCCGCCTCGCTGAAGTACGTGGCGCGCAGCGCCAGCATCCTGCGCAGGCCTTCGCGCAGGATGTCGACACTGCGGCCCGTCGGCTTCGCCGGTCGCTGCGCCTTGAGCGCCGCCTTGAACTGCAGGTAGCGCGAGAACAGATCCTTGGCCTGGCGCGCGGCGTGCGGCGCGAGGCGGCCGTCGAGATCGTGTTCGACCTGCGCCTGGATCGCGGAGATCGGGCGTTCGCCGACGGTGGTCAGGTAGTAGTCGAACAGGCGGATCAGCGCGGGGTCGAGCACGAGGGCGTCGTCGGCGGTGGCGGTGGCGCCGCCGTCGGGCGTGGTGCCGGCGAGCGACGACACCGCGGGCGGCGGCACGTCGCCAGTCCGCGTCGCGTCGGCCGCACGGGGCGCCGCGACGGGCAGCCCCTGCAGGCCGACCGCGACCAGCGCCGTCGCGGCGACCACGCCCGCCACCCACGTCATGGGAAGCTGGCGCGATCCCATGTCACAGCCCCAGGTTCTTCAGGCGGTTGGCCTGGTTGCGGTAGAGGCTCTTCGGATCGACCTCGAACCAGTTGACGATGCCTGCGGTCTGGTTGACCTCGTCGAGATGGTTCATGCCGTAGTCGTCGCGAATCACCGTGCCGAGGTGGCTGCTGCATGAGCCGACGAGGCCGTCGTTCTTCGCGCCGTTGTAGACGAGCGAGGTGAGCGCGAGCGCCGGATCGAGCGGGTCGAGCGCGTTGGTGTACGGCTGCGCGCCGCTCCACGAGTAGTAGCGCACGCCGTTGGACGCCAGCTCCGGGCCGCTGCCGCACGAGGTCGTCGGCAGGCCTTCCGGATGCGCCGCGTTGAACTTGGCCATGCCGGCGCTCGACAACGAATTCAGCGCCGCCGACGAGTTCTGCGACGTGCTGTCGCCCGAGATCAGGCCGATCAGCGACGCGAAGCCGTTGACGACCGTGGCGACGACGGTGCGCGACACCGAGCCCGCGGGCAGCGTGCCGTTGAGCGCATCGGCCAGCGCCGCGCCCTGGTTCGGCCCTGCGACGCTCGTGACCGAGGCGACGAGATTCGGCGCGACGGACGCGACGTAGCGCACGGTGGGCCCGCCATGGCTGTGGCCGATCAGGTTGACCTTGGACGCGCCGGTGACGGCCAGCACCTGCTTGACGTAGGTGAGCAACTGCTCGCCGCGCACCTCGGTGGAGTTGGCCGCCGCGACCTGCGCGACGTAGACCTGGGCGCCGTTGGCCCGCAGGTCCTCCGGGATGCCATAGAAGTATTCCAGCGGGCCGATGTTGTCGAAGCCGAACAGGCCGTGCACGAGGATGATGGGGTACTTGGTCTGCGCGTAGCCGGTCGCCCAGCTCGGGAGCGCGCACAGGGCGAGCATGGCCACGGTGAGCCACTTCAGAAATGTCTTGTTCATTGCGGTTGTCTCCAACAAATGCTTGAGTGGCGGGAGTCCTTGCACGACTCCCGAGCAGGTGGCTTTCGAGCGAGCAGGCGCACGCTTCCAAGCCGAACCCTCCAGGTTCGATCTACGTCGAAACAGTCTCAACTGAGGTGCTGGATGCCGGGCCCGGACAGCGGTGGTCCGGGCGAAGGGCGTCGTGGCATGGGTAGCACTGCGGATAGGCAGCGGGCGCAGACGAGTCGAACATCGCGTTCGAACCCCGCAACCTCAGTGAGAACCATCCTACTGAGTGCTGCGGCGCACCGTCTGTCACCGATTTGCACTTCGAAAAGGGAAGACCCTATGGCACGCCTCACGGCCGCTCAACGGCAGACGATGCTCGACAGCCCGTGGTTCGGCAAGCTGCCGCCGACCCCGCGCGACGAGGCTCTCGACGTCGCCACGCTGCGTCACCTGAACGAAGGCGAGATCGTCTACGCGAAGGACAGGCCGGCCGACGCGTGGTACGGCATCCTCACCGGCGCGATCCGCCTCGGCGCCAGCGGGCCCGACGGCCGCCAGGGCCTGCTCACGTTCCTGCAGCCCGGCACCTGGTTCGGCGACACCTCGCTGTTCGACCACCTGCCGCGTCCGCACGACGCGATCGCGCACTGCACGACGACGCTGCTGGCGGTGTCGGCGGCGCAGTTCGAAGGCCTGCTCGAGCGATACCCCCTGCTGTATCGCAACTTCATCGAACTGTTCTGCCAGCGCTCGCGCCTGATGTTCATGGCGCTGGAGGCGTGGACGGCGTTCTCGCTCGACGAGCGCCTCGCGATGCACCTCGTGCACCTGGCCAACGGCCACGGCCTGCGCGACGGCGCCGATGTCGCGATCAACCTGCACCTGCCGCAGGAACTGCTCGCGCAACTGCTGGGCGTGACGCGCCAGCGCATCAGCCAGATCCTGCACGAATGGGAGCGCCTCGGCCGCGTGCACGTGCGTTACGGGCGCGTGGTGCTCGATGGCGTGTGGTTCGCCAGCAATCCGACCGGACCGCACCTGCTGTCGGCGCCGATGACGAGCCTGCCCTTGGCGCACTGACTGCCGCTCGTCCGACGAGGACGTCTTCGACTCCCCCGAGGGGGCAGCGGGCCTGCTCCGGAGCGGCCGAGCGAGGCGCCCGCTGAAGCTTCAAAACGCGCGCAACGGCTCCAGCGTCATGTGTTCCAGCTGCTCGCGCAGTTGCGTCGTCTGCTGATCCCAGTACGCCGGCGTGCCGAACCACGGGAACGCGGCGGGGAAGGCCGGGTCGTCCCAGCGGTCGGCGATCCACGCGCTGTGGTGGATCATGCGCAGCGCGCGCAGCGGCTCGATCAGCGCGAGCTCGGCGGCGTTGAAGTCCATGAACGCGCGATAACCGTTCAATACGTGGGACAGCTGGCCCTGCATCGCGTCGCGATCGCCGGACAGCAGCATCCACAGGTCCTGCACCGCCGGGCCCATGCAGGCGTCGTCGAGGTCGACGAACAGCGGGCCGGCGAAGTCGCCTTCCTCGCGCCACAGGATGTTGCCGGGATGGCAGTCGCCGTGCAGGCGGATGTTGCGCATGCCGGCTGCGCCGTCGAAGGCCCGGCGTGCCGCATCGACGGCCTGGCGCGCGACGGCCAGCCAGGTGGCCGATTGCGCGCGCGTCAGCAGATCGCTTTGTTCGACGCGAGCGATGGCCTGCGTGCCGTAGGTGTCGCAATCGAGCGTGCGGCGATGCCCGAACGCACGCCGCGCGCCGACCGTGTGCATGCGTCCGAGCAAGCGGCCCAGCCACGCGAGCGTGTGCGGGTTCTCGAGCTCGGGCGCACGGCCCGCGCGTCGCGGCGCGACGCCGAAGCGGTAGACGGGCGAGGGCGTGCGGTCGTCGTCGTCCGCATCGACTTCGGGCTGCCAGTGGCCCAGCGTGGGCGGATCGCCGACCAGGCGCAGCGAGGCGTTGGCGTACGGTGAGGCCAGCACCAGCGGCGCGGCGATCGGCAGGTCGTCGGCCTCCAGCTCGCGGGCGAACTGGTGCTCTTCGAGGATCTGCTCGTCGTTCCAGCGCCGCGGACGGTAGAACTTCGCGACGACGGCTTCGCCGCCTTCGAGCGCGGCCTGCACCACGCGGTTCTCGTAGGAGTTGAGCTGGATCAGGCCGCCGGTGATCGGGAAACCCGCGGCGGCGAGCGCGTCCAGCATCTGGTGCGGCGTCAGGCGGGCGTACGGAGCGCGGTCGGCGAAGTCGGTCATGGGGCCATGGTACGTGGCCCGCGAAGGTTCAGCGTCCCGAGGACGCGTCGCTTCTTCCGATCGACAGCAGCGTGTCGACCTGGCGCGCACCCTGCTTGAACTGGTAGTCCAGCTCGCCGAGCTGCTGCTCGACCATGCCCGCCATGATGGATGCGAAGTTCTCGGGCGGCAGGCGCAGGTGGGCCTCGGCGTCGACGCCGGTGCGCTCGATGGTGGCGCCGGCGTTGCGCACGATCCTGAGCATCGCGGCGTTCTCGGACAGCGCGTGGATCACGATGGTGTCGACGCCGCGGTTGCGCGCGCGCAGCACCGCGTGGTCGAACAGGCGCGCGCCGTAGCCGCGTCCGCGGCCGCGCAGGGCCACCGACACCCCGAACTCGGCCGCGCTGGCGCGTTCCGGCTCGGTATCGACGGATGGCTCGTAGGCCAGGTGGGCGAGGGCGATCAGGTCGAGGCGGCGGTTGAACACGCCGAAGATCTCGTCGCGCTCGAACGCGATGCGCTCGACGTAGCGGCGGATCTGGTCGTCGGCCGCGGCGTAGCCGAAGCGCAGGTAGCGGTCGTTCGTGTCCAGCGCCAGCAGGTGCGCGAGGATGCGCGGGCGATGGCGGGCGGACAACGAGCGGATCGGCACCCAGCCGAACGCGCGTGCGCGGACCGGGGTCGTGCTGTCGACGGCGCTTGGGTCTTGCGGAATTTCGGACGAGGTGTCGCCCATGACGAATATCCCAGTGTTTACCCGAAAGACTGTACTCGCAATGCGACCGGCGTGCTGGCAGGATTGCTGCACTGCAGCAGGCCAATTCCAGGTTTGGCGGCGTGCTCCACCGGGCGTCGCGGCCCGGATCGGCGCACAAAAGGGTGGCCATGGCCCGTTCCAGGGGGATCAGTCTAGTCCTGTCTGCCCGGCGGTGCAGCGGCGTTTCGCGGCCTGCGCAAGCCTGGATTAGGCAAATTTGCCTGACTGTGCGATACTCGTGGGCTTCCCGTTTTGCGGCGGGGTGAACACACCCAAACCCAGCGCGCCTGGGGCATGGGCCCAGAAGATGTCGGATCCATTCCGGTTCGAGAGGTTGCCAGTCATGAGCAGCGCCGAGAACCACCAGAACGGATCCGGAGCGTTCGGACAGCCGCGTTTCCTCTCTACAGAGAACACTCATGAAAACCTTCAGCGCCAAGCCGGCCGAAGTGGTGCACGAGTGGTTTGTGATCGACGCCACCGACAAGGTGCTCGGACGTGTTGCCAGTGAAGTGGCACTCCGACTGCGCGGCAAGCACAAGCCCATCTACACGCCCCACGTCGACACCGGTGATTTCATCGTCATCGTCAACGCCGACAAGATCCGCGTCACCGGCAACAAGGCCGAAGACAAGGTGTACTACCGTCATTCGGGCTACCCGGGCGGCATCTACGCGACCAAGTTCAAGGACATGCAGGCCAAGCACCCCGGCCGCGCCATCGAGAAGGCCGTCAAGGGCATGCTTCCGAAGGGTCCGCTGGGCTACGCGATGATCAAGAAGCTGAAGGTCTATGCCGGTGACACGCACCCGCACGCCGCTCAGCAGCCCAAAGCGCTGGAAATCTAAGGAGCCGCGATGATCGGTAATTGGAACTACGGCACGGGCCGCCGCAAGTCGTCCGTCGCACGCGTCTTCATGAAGAAGGGTGATGGCAAGATCACCGTCAACGGCAAGACCGTCGACGAGTATTTCGGCCGTCAAACCTCGATCATGGTCGTCAAGCAGCCGCTGATGCTGACGAACAACGAAGTCACGTTCGACATCAAGGTGAACGTGCACGGCGGCGGCGAATCCGGCCAGGCCGGCGCGATCCGCCACGGCATCACCCGCGCGCTGATCGACTACGACACCGCGCTGAAGCCCGACCTCAGCCGCGCCGGCTTCGTCACGCGCGATGCGCGTGAAGTCGAGCGTAAGAAGGTCGGCCTGCACGGCGCTCGCCGTCGCAAGCAGTTCAGCAAGCGCTAAACTGCGCTACCCGGAACGCGCTGGTCGTGTTCCAGGTCTTGCCTCCCAAGGGCCGCTCTCCAGCGGCCCTTCGTGTTTCTGGCTCGCACTTGCAACCCCTTACCCTGGGTAAGTTTCATGCGCTGGAAGTTGCTTCGACGTCGTCTGGCCACACCCCGTGTCACGGTGCGCCGCCACCTGCCCTGGCCGATCCGCTGGCTCAGCGGCGCGCTGGTGCTCGGTTTCTCCGCCGCGATCGCGCTGTGGGCGTTCGAGACGGGCAAGGATCTCGCGGGTCTCGACCGCAGCGCGAAGGCCGAGCTGGCGCGCCTGCGCGACGAGCAGGACACGCTGAAGGAAGAGCGCGACAAGGCGCAGGCGCTCGCCAACACCGCCGACAGCCTGCTCAAGACCGAGAAGGCGGCCGAGGACCGGCTGGCTGCCCAGTTGCGCCAGAGCGAGGCCGACAAGCTCGCGCTGAAGGCCGACCTCGGCTTCTTCCAGCAGCTGATCCCGCAAGGCGGCGGCACGCCCGAAGGCCTGGCCGTGCGCGGCTTCCAGGTGGAGGTTGCCGCACCTGGACACGTCCGTTACCAGCTCCTGGTGGTGCAGGCCGGGCGCAACGCCGTACAGTTCAACGGTCGCTACGAGCTCACGCTCAGCGGCACGCTCGACGGACAGCCCTGGACGTCGCCGCCGTCGGCGTCGAACCAGGTGCTTCAAGTGAAGCAATACGCGCGTGTGGAGGGGATGCTGGATTGCCCGCCGCAGGTCGTGGTAAAAAGCGCGCAGGTCAAGGTCACCGACGCGGCTGGCGCGGTACGCGCCCTGCAGACGCTCAAGCTGTAGTCCTCGGGCGGGACACTTCGAACCGATAAAAACGATCGTTTGGGCCGCGGCTATGTGGGTGTCGCGGAAGCATCAGGATTCGTCCGAGGAGTTCCGACCATGTTCTTCAACCGCAAGAAGCAGCCCGCCATCCGCAGCCTGATCGGCGAAGGCACTCAAGTCCACGGCGAGCTGCGTTTCGACGCCGGCCTGCGCATCGATGGCGAGGTGCTGGGCGATGTCATCGCCACCGAGCCGTCCAGCCTGCTGGTCATCAGCGAGAACGCCCGCGTGCAGGGCAAGGTGATGGCCGGCCACGTGATCATCAACGGCCAGGTGCAGGGGCCGGTCGTCGCCACCGCGCTGCTCGAGCTGCAGCCCAAGGCTCGCATCGTCGGCGACGTCCACTACGAAGCCCTTGAAATGCACCAGGGCGCCACCATTGATGGGGTCATGAAGCACACCTCGGGCGTGGAGGCGGATGTCGAACGTCCGCTGCTGAAGCTGGCCGCTGCGAACGAAGGTTGAGCATTTGTAGCGCCTGGCGCGCTGCGAATATCCACAGGCGCCCAAGTTGCCGGGCTTTGTGGCCCAATACACTGTCAAGAAATTGCAAGGATTCCCATGAGCGCCGTCGCCGAACTCTCCCCCGCCACCACCGAGATGCCGGGCCCGCTGGTCTTCACCGACAGCGCCGCCGCCAAGGTCAAGGAACTGGTCGACGAGGAAGGCAACCCCGAGCTGAAGCTGCGCGTGTTCGTGCAGGGCGGCGGCTGCTCCGGCTTCCAGTACGGCTTCACGTTCGACGAGGCCGTGGCCGAGGACGACACGCAGATGAGCAAGAACGGCGTCACGCTGCTGATCGACGCCATGAGCCTGCAATATCTGGCCGGCGCCGAGATCGACTACAAGGAAGACCTGCAGGGCGCCCAGTTCGTCATCAAGAACCCGAACGCGACCAGCACCTGCGGCTGCGGTTCGAGCTTCTCGGCCTGATCCGTCTTGCCCCATGAAAAACGGCGCCCGCGGGCGCCGTTGTCGTTTCAGCCTGCGGCGGCGATCAGGCGCGGCGACGGCGAGCGGCCGCGACGAGGCCCAGTCCGGCCAGCATCGTCAGCGGCACCGACGGTTCCGGCACCGCGCTGGCGGACGGGAACGACGTCAGCACCAGGCCGTCGGCCAGAGCCTCGGGGGAGCCCGGCAGCGCCGGATCCACGGGCAGGAGGAGCGTCGACGAACCGGTCAGGTAGCCCGCGGTCGCGTAGGCGGAAGTGAAGTCTGCCGTGTACCCGAAGCCGGAGAGCGACAGCGCGCCACTCATTTCGGTGGCCGGGGCCAGCCCGAATCCGGCGGCGGCCGTCCACACCAGCGTCTCCGCGCCGCCGCCCAGGCCGAACGCGTCCGTGGTGTCGACATGGGCCGTCCAGCCGGTCGGCGACTGGATCGCCGTAACGCCGGCGTCGGCGAAATAGGGCATCTCGAACGCATTGATGACGTAATTCGTCGGTCCGAAGAAGTTCACGCAGCTTCCGAATTCTCCGGTCAGCGTGTACGCATAGTCGTACGTGCCGGAGGGCTGCGGCGTGACGGTGCTGGCGGGGGACGGAATGCTCATCCCGCAAGTGGCGGATGCTTGCGACGAGGCCAGCAGCATTGCCGTGGCGAACAGGAAGACGCCGGCGGCGCGGTGGAACGGCTTTTGTCGATTCATTGGTATACCAGTGGGTGTATTCGGCACAGCGTTCGACTCTAGCACCCACCGGCTTTCCGCCGCTACCCGCATATTGGGGAACGCCGGCGTTCAGGCCGGGTACAGCGCGCCCAGGATCCGTGCGCCGGCGGCGCCGGTGACGTCCGGATGATTGCCCGCTCGACGCTCGCAGAACTGGCGCGCCAGCCAGGCGAACGCCGCCGCTTCGACCTGCGTCGCCGGCAGCCCCGCGCCGTCGGTGGCCGCCACCGCGAGGCCCGGCCAGAGCGCGGCAAGGCGGGCCATCAGCGCGCCGTTGTGCGCGCCCCCGCCGCACACCAGCAACTCGCGCGTGAGGGGTGCGAATGCGCGCAGGGCGTCGATCGCGCTGCGGGCCGTCAGCTCGAGCAGCGTCGCCTGGACGTCCACGGGCGCGCGCGTGCCGCCCGCGCGCGCGAGGGCCTGCGCGAGCCAGTCGCTGTTGAACAGGTCGCGGCCGGTGCTCTTGGGCGGGGCCTTGCGGAAGTAGGCGTCCGCCAACAGCTCGACCAGCAGCATCCCGTCGGCCTGGCCGGAGGCGGCCCAGCGGCCGTCGTCGTCATAGGCGGCGTCGGTGTGGAGCTTGCACCAATAGTCCATCAACGCATTGCCGGGGCCGGTGTCGAAGCCGCCCAGTTGCTGAGTAGGCGCTGACTCATCCGCGGACGGCAGCAGTGTCAGATTGGCGATGCCGCCGACATTGAGGACGGCGCGCGGCGTCGCGCTGGCGAAGACGTCGCGGTGGAAGGCCGGCACCAGCGGCGCGCCCTGGCCGCCGGCGGCAACGTCGCGGCTGCGAAAGTCGCAGACGACGTCGATGCCGCAGGCCTCGGCCAGCAGCGCGCCGTTGTTCAGCTGCAGCGTGAAGCCGGTGCCGTCGAATTCGCCCGGCCGATGGCGCACGGTCTGGCCATGCGAGCCGACGGCGCGCACGGCGTCGGGCTCGATGTCAGCCTGGTAGAGCAGGTGAGCCACCACTTCGGCTTGCAGTCGCGCCAACGCGTTGGCGGCCAGCGCGGCGCGTTGCAGCTCGTCCGGGCCGGACGTGTTCAGAGCCAGCAGCTCGGCGCCCAGCGACGGCGGCATGGCGACGTGCGCGCCGGTGACCACGTGCAGGCCGGAACGCGCGTCGGCGCCGAAGTCGACCAGCACGCCGTCGACGCCGTCCATCGACGTGCCGCTCATCAAGCCAATGTAGAGGGTCATGATGTGACAACGCGCCGGGTTCGTCAGAGCGAACGCGGCGCGTCGGTGTCCTGAGGCGAAGGGATCAGTCTACGCGGGCCGGGTGCACGCCGAGCGACTCGGCGACGGCCAGCTCGGACTTCAGCTCGCCGGCCATCGCCGTGAAGCGCGGCCGCGAGGCGTTGTCGAGCGCCAGCGTCTCGGCGGACTTCGCGATCGTCAGCGGATCCTTGACGACGCCCGCGACGCGGAATTCGAAGTGCAGGTGCGGGCCGGTGGCCCAGCCGGTCATGCCGACGTCGCCGATGTGGTCGCCCTGGCTGACGTGCTGGCCGCGCGCGACGTCGATCTTGCTCAGGTGGGCGTAGACCGTCATGCGGTTGTCCGAGTGCTGGATCTGGATCACGTTGCCGTAGCCGTTCTGCTGGCCGGCGAACGCGACCACGCCGTCGCCCACCACGTGCACCGGGGTGCCGATGGGGGCGCCGTAGTCGACGCCCTCGTGCTTCTTCCACTCCTTGAGGATCGGATGGAAGCGCATCGAGAAGCCGGACGTGATGCGCGAGAACGCCAGCGGGCTGGCGAGGAAGGCGCTGTGCTTGCTGCGGCCGTTGAGGTCGAAGTACGCGCCCTTGCCGGACGCGTCCGCGAACCAGACGGACGAATAGGCCTTGCCGCCGTTGATGAACTCGGCGGCCAGCACGCGGCCGGCGCCCTGGTTCCACGGCACCGGCTCGCCGTCGGCCGTGAGCGCCTCGTAGACGACGCTGAACGTGTCGCCCTTGCGCAGCTCGCGGTGGAAGTCGATGTCGGTCGAGAACATGTCGGCCATCTGCGTGGCGACCGGGTCGGGCACGTTGGCGTCGTCGGTGGCCGCGAACAGCGACGTGCGCACCGTGCCCGAAGCCAGGCGCGTGGTCGTCTCGAGCGGCACCGTCTCGACCTTGCTCGTGAAGCCGTGTTCGCCGCGCGCGATCGTCAGGCGCGAGAAGTGGGTCGAGAACTGGTCGTCGCGCTCCGCCGGATAGCGGGCGACGAGCTCGGTCAGCTTGCCGTTGTCGTCGGTGGTGGCCGACACCATCTTGCCGGCGCGGCCCTGCCACAGCTTGCGCGACGTGACGTCGGCCTGCAGGAAGGCGTTGAGCTGGTCGTCGGAGATGCCCAGGCGCTTGGTGAGCGTGTCGACGGTGTCGTTGGCGCGCGTGACTTCGCTGCGGGCGAGCACGAGGTGCTGGGCCGCGAGGGCGTCGAGCTGCGCGTCGAGGTTCTCGGGCGTGAAGCTCTCGGTGACCAGGCGCTTCGGCAGCGCCGAGGCGTCAGGAGCCATCGGCGCGAGGCCGAAGGCGGTGCCGGCGAAGACGGCGAGAACGGTGACGGTGCCGGCAGCGAGGCGGCGGGGGTGGCGGTGCGCCCAGTTCGCGACGCGACCGAGCAGTGTTTGGACGGCGGTCTCGACCGCCTTTTCGGCATGGCTCAGGGAATCCAACGATCGCTTCCGGCGGGAGGAACACGGGTTCGGCGATTGCCTTTTCCCTGCTCCGGTTTGAAGAATCCGCACCTCTGGCAGGTTTTGCCTGCGTGCGCACGCATAGAATCAGACGAGTTTTCGAGACAGTTGTCGTTAAATATCGACACGAAGCCCGAAATCTTTAGCTTTCGTTCGCCGGGTCGGCCGCCGTGTGGTAATGCGGGAGCCGCCCTGCGCGAGCGACTATAGCAGTCGGTTGTAAAGTTGATCCCCCAAAAGAGGGAGCTTTACAGTCGCTTTTACAAGCCTTGCATCTTCCGGTCATCGTGCTCGCGCAGGCGTCCGGGACGGGCAAGGTCGCGCCGTTCGCCCGTATTCTTCGCCGATGACCTCCACGCCGACCCCCGCCCAACCGTCCGACCGCGTCCTCGAGGCGCTGCAGATCAGCCTGCGCGGCTGCGACGAGCTGCTGCCCGAATCCGACTGGCTCAAGAAGCTCATGCGCTCGGAGGCCACCGGCCAGCCGTTGCGCATCAAGCTGGGCCTGGATCCGACGGCGCCCGACATCCACATCGGCCACACCGTCGTGCTCAACAAGATGCGCCAGCTGCAGGACCTGGGGCACACGGTGATCTTCCTGATCGGCGACTTCACGTCCCTCATCGGCGACCCGTCCGGCCGCAACAACACGCGTCCGCCGCTGACGCACGAGCAGATCAAGGCCAACGCCGAGACCTACTACAAGCAGGCGAGCCTGGTGCTGGATCCGTCGAAGACGGAGATCCGCTACAACAGCGAGTGGAGCGACCCGCTGGGCGCGCGCGGCATGATCCAGCTGGCGGCCAAGTACACCGTCGCCCGCATGATGGAGCGCGACGACTTCACCAAGCGCTTCGCCGCGCAGACGCCCATCAGCGTGCACGAGTTCCTGTACCCGCTGATGCAGGGCTACGACTCGGTGGCGCTCAAGAGCGACCTCGAGCTGGGCGGCACCGACCAGAAGTTCAACCTGCTGGTGGGTCGCCACCTGCAGCAGGAGTACGGCCAGGAGCCGCAGTGCATCCTGACGATGCCGCTGCTCGAAGGGCTGGACGGCGTCGAGAAGATGTCTAAGTCCAAGAACAACTACGTCGCGATCGCCGAGCCGGCCAACACGATGTACGCCAAGATCCTGTCGATCAGCGACGTGCAGATGTGGAAGTGGTTCACATTGCTGAGCTTCCGCGGCGAGGCCGAGATCGCGGCGCTGAAGGCCGAGGTCGAGGGAGGCCGCAATCCGAAGGACGCCAAGGTGATGCTCGCCAAGGAGATCACCGCGCGCTTCCATTCGGCGGCGGCGGCCGACGCGGCGGAGCAGGACTTCCAGAACCGCTCGAAGGGCGGCATTCCGGACGACATCAAGGACGTGACGATCGCTGGCGCGCCCGTCGGCATCGCGGCGCTGCTCAAGCAGGCGGGCCTGGTGGAATCGAACGGCGAAGGCAATCGCCTGATCGACGGCGGCGGCGTCCGCATCGACCAGGTCGTGATCAGCGACAAGGGCCTGAAGGTCGAGCCCGGCACCTACGTGGTGCAGGTCGGCAAGCGCAAGTTCGCCCGCGTGACGCTGACGGCCTGAGCTCAGTTCTTCTGCAGGTACTTCAGCAGCGGCTCGTCGTACGCCGCCGCGCCGTGGTGCGACAGGTTGATCGCCGGATCGATCAGTACCTGGCCGCCGATCGCGCGCCAGCGGTCGCAGAAGGTGAAGTCCTCGCCGATGAACTGGCCGTCGACGAGGGTCGTGTCGAACAGCGCGTAGAAGTTCGCGTCGTCCTTCGCGAGCGGGTTCGTCAGCCGCAGCGACGCGTGCGCGGCCACCATCTTCTCGAGGCAGTCGCGGCGCAGCCGCATGAAGCCGGTGCCCACGCGTTCGACCGCGATCAGGCGTTGCGCATCCATGCCGATGGCAGTGCCGAACTTGACGGCGAAGTCGATCTTCGTGCGGCTCTTGCGCTGGTAGACGCCGGCGACGAACGGGACGTCGTACGACGCCAGCCGCAGCAGGTCGTCGGCCGACCACGACAGGTCCGAGTCGATGAAGACGAGGTCGCTGCAATCGCTCGCGAGGAAGCGCGCCACCAGCTTGTTGCGCGCGTCGGCGATCAGGCTGTTGCCGATCTCGAAGTCGATCTGCGGCGCGCGCCATCCCTGCTGCTGCAACGCCGACATCGTGCGCACCAGCGAGGCCGTGAAGTGCGCGTTGACGTTGCCGTCGAGGCACGGCGTGGCGATGAAGAGCGTCGGGGCGGAAATGGTCATCGGCGGGATGGCGGCGGGCTTGCAGGCAAGCGGCGCTTCATCGTACGCGAAGCGTCCGCGGCGCGCGGTCACTAAACTCTCGCCATGACTCCACCGAATTCCGCCGCCCCCACGCTCGAGGCGCTGCTGCGGCGCGCCGACGGCCTGCTGGCCCGCCTCGAAGGCCTGCTGCCGGCGCCCGCCGCCGATCCGGACTGGTCGGCCTCGATCGCGTTCCGCTACCGCAAGCGCGCGCCGGGCGCGTTCGGCGCGGGCGCGCGCGGCGTGCTCGAGGCGGTGCGCCACGTCGCGCCGATCGCACTCGACAACCTCAAGGAAGTCGACGCACAGAAGGAACGCCTGCGCGCCAACACCGCGCAGTTCGTGGCCGGGCGCTCGGCCAACAACGTGCTGCTGACCGGCGCGCGCGGCACCGGCAAGAGCTCGCTGATCAAGGCCTGCCTGCACGAGTTCGCGCCGCTCGGGCTGCGGCTGATCGAGGTCGACAAGTCCGACCTGGTCGACCTGCCCGACATCGTCGCGCTGATCGAGGGCCGCCCCGAGCGCTTCATCGTCTACTGCGACGACCTGAGCTTCGACGAAGGCGAGGCCGGCTACAAGGCGCTGAAGTCGATGCTGGACGGCACGGTCTCGGCGTCGTCGGACAACGTGCTTGTCTACGCGACCTCCAACCGGCGCCACCTGCTGCCCGAGCAGATGAAGGACAACCTCGCCGCGACGCACGACGAGGACGGCGAGCTGCATCCGGGCGAGGCGATCGAGGAGAAGATCTCGCTGTCGGAACGCTTCGGCCTGTGGATCAGCTTCTATCCGTTCAGCCAGCCCGAGTACCTGGCCATCGTCGGCCAGTGGCTGCGCCACTTCGGGCTCGATGACGCGGCCGTCGCCTCGCTGCGCGGGGAGGCGCTCGTCTGGGCGCTCGAGCGCGGCTCGCGTTCCGGGCGCGTGGCCTATCAATTTGCGCGCGATCGCGCGGGCCGCATCGTAGGCGAGCAATGAGCGACAAGCCCGTCACCGCCATCATCGACTCCGCCGATGCGCCGTCGCACTACGGCGAGCGGCCGATCACCGAAGTCGCGGTGGGCGTGCTGGTCGACGCCGATGGCCGCTTCCTGCTGACGTCGCGGCCCGCAGGCAAGGTGTACGCCGGCTACTGGGAATTCCCGGGCGGCAAGCTCGAGGCCGGCGAGACCGTGGAGGACGCGCTGCGCCGCGAGCTGCACGAGGAGCTGGGCATCACGATCGCCGCCGCCCAGCCCTGGCAGGTGCTGATGATGGACTATCCGCACGCCCGCGTCCGCCTCAACTTCTGCAAGGTGTTCGCGTGGAGCGGCGAGTTCGAGATGCGCGAGCGCCAGCAAATGGCGTGGGAGACGCTGCCGGTGCAAAGCGTGCCGGTGCTGCCCGGCACGATCCCGGTGCTGGAATGGTTCGCGCTGGAGCGCGGTTTCGCCGGCGCCACGCACACTACACTGACGACATGACCTGGCTCGACGAAGTGAAATGGGATCGCGACGGCCTCGTGCCGGCGATCGCGCAGGAACACGGCACCGGCGATGTGCTGATGTTCGCGTGGATGAATCGCGAGGCGCTCGCGCGCACGGCCGAGACCGGACGCGCCGTCTACTGGAGCCGTTCGCGCCGGAAGCTGTGGGCCAAGGGCGAGGAGTCGGGTCATGTGCAGCAGGTGCATCAGCTGCGCCTCGATTGCGACAACGACGTCGTGCTGCTGGAGGTCACGCAGCTGGGCCACGAGCCGGGCATCGCCTGCCACACCGGCCGCCACAGCTGCTTCTTCCAGAAGCTGGTGGACGGCCAGTGGACGCCGGTCGAGCCGGTGCTGAAGGATCCGGAGAGCATCTACAAATGACCTCGAATCTGAGCGGTGCGGACAGCCTGGCCCGCCTTGCCGCGGTGATCGAATCGCGCAAGCCGGCCAACGGCGGCGACCCGGCCGCGAGCTACGTGGCGCGGCTGTTCGACAAGGGCACCGACGCGATCCTGAAGAAGGTCGGCGAGGAAGCCACCGAGACGGTGATGGCCGGCAAGGACGGCGACGCGAAGAAGATCGTCTACGAGGTAGCCGACCTGTGGTTCCACTCGATGATCGCGCTGAGCCATTTCGGCCTGTCGCCGGCGGACGTGATCCGCGAGCTCGAGCGGCGCGAGGGGCTGTCCGGGCTCGAGGAATTCGCGCTGCGCAAGTCGCAGCAGCGCGACGGCGAATCCAAGGCTTGAAGCACGAGGGAGAGACGATGTCGACCGAAGTCCAGACGTATCGCGAGGAGCCGCGCACGCTCACGCACGTGATGTATGCGCTGCACACGATCACGTGGTTCTCGGGCGGCATCTTCTCGGTGATCGCCATCCTCATCAACCTGGTGAAGTCCGGCGACCTGCCCGACGACTTCTACCGCAGCCACTGGCGCTGGCAGGCGCGCACGTTCTGGTTCGCGCTGCTGTGGTTCGTGGTCACGGGGCCGCTGTGGGTGCTGTTCGCGCTGCCCGGCGCGATCGCCTACGGGATCATCGGGCTGTGGTATCTCTACCGTTGCATCCGCGGCTGGATCGCGTTCAACGATCGCCGGCCGATGTACGTCTGAATCGAAAGTCCACGATGTCGCACGACCCCAACTGCATCTTCTGCAAGCTCGTCGACGGCAAGATCCCGTCGCGCAAGGCCTATGAGGACAACGAGATCCTCGTGTTCCACGATATCGCGCCGTGGGCGCCGGTGCACCTGCTGCTGATCCCGAAGAGGCATATCGTCTCCATGGCCGAGGTCACGGAGGCCGACGCGCCGCTGCTGGGCCGGATGATGGCGATGATCCCGAAGCTGATGCTCGACCATGGCGTCACCAACGGCTTCCGCATCATCGTCAACACCGGCAAGGACGGCCTGCAGGAGGTGCCGCACCTGCACCTGCACGCGATCGGCGGCCCCAGGCCGTGGGCCAAGGGGTGAATCCCGGCCGATTCGCATTTCCGACACGGCGGTCAACTAGAATGCCGGGTGTACCTGCCGCGTGAGTTGGCAGGCCGTACGCCTTGGAGAATCGTTATGGGATCGTTCAGCATCTGGCATTGGTTGATCGTATTGGTCGTGGTCTTGCTGATCTTCGGTACCGGCAAGCTGAAGAACATGGGCAAGGATCTCGGCGGCGCGGTCAAGGGCTTCAAGGACGGCATGCGCGAAGGCAGCTCGGACACGCCCGGCACGCCGCCGCAGGTGCCCGTCAACCCGGCGCGCGACCCGAACACGGTCGACGTCGAGACCAAGACGCGCACCTGAGCCGCTGACCCCGCATGCTCGACTTCGGCTTCGACAAGATGGCGCTGATCGGCGCGGTGGCGTTGATCGTCATCGGGCCCGAGAAGCTGCCGCGCGTCGCCCGCACGGTGGGCACGTTGCTCGGCAAGGCGCAGCGCTACGTCGCTGACGTCAAGGCCGAGGTCAACCGGTCGATCGAGCTCGAGGAGCTGCAGAAGATGCGCTCGCAGTTCGAGACGGCTGCGCGCGACGTGCACGACACGGTGCACAAGGAATTCAACGAGACCCGCGCCGTGATCGCGGGCGGCATGTCGTCGCTCGGCGACGCCGGCGACCCGCCGGTGATGACCTCGCGCGACCCCAGCGATCCCACCGCGCACTATGCGGGGGCCATGCCTGCCTACAAGCCGCCGAAGAAGAACTGGCGCGTCAAGCGCGCCGCCGTGCCGGCCTGGTACAAGCAACGCAACGGCGTGCGCACGTACGCCCAGTCGGGCGCCGCGCGCGTGGCGCGCTTCCGGCCGCGCGGCAGCCACGGGAGCGCGATTTGAGCGCGATCGCGGCCGGCCTGTTCCCGCTCCCCTTCCGGATTCGCTGAGATGGCCGACCAACCCGACGAGCTCGCAGGCACCGAGCAGCCCTTCGTCGCGCATCTGATCGAGCTGCGCGACCGCCTGGTGCGTTCGCTGATCGCGATCGCCGTCGTCTTCGCCGTGCTGTCGTTCTTCCCCGGCCCGGCCGCGCTGTACGATTTGCTGGCGAGGCCGCTGGTGGCGCAGTTGCCCGCCGGCTCGCACCTGATCGCCACCAACGTGATCTCGCCGTTCCTGGTGCCGCTGAAGATCACGCTGCTGCTGTCGTTCCTGGTCGCGCTGCCCGTCGTGCTGTACCAGCTGTGGGCCTTCATCGCCCCCGGCCTCTACACGCACGAGAAGCGGCTCGTGCTGCCGCTGGTGGTGTCGAGCACGGTGCTGTTCATCGCCGGCGTGGCGTTCTGCTACTTCTTCGTGTTCGGCCGGGTGTTCCATTTCATCCAGAGCTTCGCGCCGAAGAGCGTCAATGTCGCGCCCGATATCGAGGCCTACCTCGGCTTCGTGCTGACGATGTTCCTGGCCTTCGGCGCTACCTTCGAGGTGCCGATCGTCGTCGTCGTGCTCGCGCGCATGGGCATTGTGAGCGTGGCCAAGCTGCGCGAATACCGCGGCTACTTCGTGGTCATCGCGTTCTGCATCTCGGCCGTCATCACGCCGCCGGACATGGTGTCGATGCTGGCGCTGGCGATCCCGATGTGCCTGCTCTACGAAGTCGGGCTGTGGGCCGCGGCGATGACCGTCAAGAAGCCCGCCGAGACCGCCGGCACCGAAGCGTCCTAGTTCGGGTCCGCGTCGCGCGGCCTGACCGGCGGACGCCTGGCCACCGGCACGCTGAGCGTCATCGCGTCGCTGCCGCGCTGCACCGCCAGCACCGCGTTCGACGGCGGTTTCAGCGCGCCGACCGCGCGCAGCAGCTGCGCGGTGTTGGAGATCTTCACGCCGCCGATCGCCGTCACGACGTCGCCCGGCTTGAGGCCCGCCTGCGCGGCGGGGCCGTCGCGCAGCACGCCCGTCACGAGCACGCCTTCCTTGACCGGCAGCTGGAAGCTGTCGGCGAACTCGGGCGTGAGGTCGCGCGGCTGCACGCCGATCCAGCCGCGCGTCATCTGGCCGTCGCGGATCAGCGCATCCATCACCTCGCGGGCGATGTCGACGGGGATCGCAAAGCCGATGCCCATGCTGCCGCCGCTGCGCGAGAAGATCGCCGTGTTGATGCCCACCAGCCGGCCCTCGCCGTCGACCAGCGCGCCGCCCGAGTTGCCCGGATTGATCGCGGCATCGGTCTGGATGAAGTTCTCGATCGTCGACAGACCGAGCTGGTTGCGATCGAGCGCGCTGACGATGCCCGAGGTCACCGTCTCGCCGACGTTGAACGGGTTGCCGATCGCCAGCACCGGATCGCCCACCGACAGCTGCTTGATGTCGCCGAACGGGATCACCGGCAGGTTGTCCAGCGACACCTGCAGCAGCGCGAGGTCGGAATCGGCGTCGGTGCCCACCACCTTCGCGCTGGCGGAGCGGCCGTCGGACAGCGTCACCTCGATGTCGTCGGCGCCGTCGACCACGTGCTGGTTGGTCAGCAGGTAGCCGTCGGCCGACACCAGCACGCCCGAGCCGAGGCCGGTCTGCGTCTGGTTGCGGCCGTTGAAGAAATCGCGCGGCCAGGGCTGCGTGCCGCCGCCGGCCGTGCGGCGCAGTGTCGTCTTGCTGGCCGTGATCGAGACCACCGCCGGCGCCGCGCGCCGCACGGCCGCGGCGAAGCTGGTGGACGTCGCGCCGCGCGCGGGCAGCACGGGCGCGACCGCGGGCGCGGGCATGGCTGGCGCGGACGCGAGCGTGCGCGACGACGCCCACCACTGCGGCTTCCAGGCGGCCAGCACCACGACGACGGCGAGCGCGATGGTCACCGCCTGGGCGAACAGCAGCCAGAGCTTGCGCATCAGCGGGCGTCCGCGATCGGCGGCAGCGCGGTGCCGCTCTTGACTCGGTCCACCCACGCATCGATGACGCGCTCCAGCACCGGCAGCGGCAGCGCGCCGTGGTCGATCACCTCCTGGTTGAACGCGCGCAGGTCGAAGCGCTCGCCGAGCGCGTCGTGCGCCTTCTGGCGCAGCTCGCGGATCTTCAGCTCGCCCAGCTTGTAGCCCAGCGCCTGGGCCGGCCAGACGATGTAGCGGTCGACCTCGGCGGTGGCGTCCTCGCGCGCCAGTCCGCCGCTGTCGACCAGGTAGTCGATCGCCTGCGCGCGCGTCCAGCCGAGCGCGTGGATGCCGGTGTCGACCACCAGCCGGCCGGCGCGCCAGGCCTGCGCGCGCAGGTAGCCGTAGCGCACGGTCGGATCGTCGTACAGCCCCAGCTCGTTGCCCAGGCTCTCCGCATACAGCGCCCAGCCCTCGACGTACGCGTTGACGAGCGCCGTGCGGCGGAACATCGGCAGCTGCACCAGCTCGTGCGCGCGCGAGACCTGCAGGTGGTGGCCCGGCACGCCTTCGTGCAGGAAGGTGTCCGCCATGGCCCACCTGGGCCGCGACGCGAGCGCGACGACGTTGGCGTTGAACCAGCCCGGCGTGGACGCATCGGCCGCGCCTGGGGAATAGAACTCCACCGTGTTCGCACCCTGGTAGCTCGGAATCGCGCGGATGCCGTAAGGCGTGCGCGGCAGCGTCAGGAACAGCTTCGTGAGCTGCGGGTCGATGCGCTTGGCGATGTCGCGATAGCCGGCCAGCAGGTCGTCGCCGTTCGTGTAGTAGTACTTCGGGTCGTGCGCCAGCTGGTCGGCGAACTCGGCGTAGCTGCCGGTGAAGCCGGCCTGCTTCATCACGTCGTCGATCTGGGCGTGGATGCGCGCCATCTCGGCCAGGCCGATCTCGTGCACGGCCTTGGCGTCGAGCGGCAGCGTCGTCGCGCCGCGCATGAACAGCTTGTAGACCTCGACGCCGTCCGGGTACGCGCTCATCGCGCCGTCCTCGGGGCTCGCGGGCAGCAGCTCGTCCACGACGACCTTGCGCAGCTCGAGGAAGGCGGGCGCGACCTGCGTCTGCAGCAGCGCGGCGGCCTCGTCCTGGAGCGCGGTCTTGCGCTCGGCCGGGATGTCCGCGGGCAGGTGCGTGAACGGCGCGAGCAGCGGCTGCTCGGTGAGCGGCTTGGCGAGCAGCTTGTCGATCTGGTCGGGCACCTGCGACAGCGAGGCCTTGAACGTGACCCAGCCGACGCGCTTGCCCTCGCGCAGCCAGGCGATGTCCTGCGCGATGCGCTGCGGCATCGCCTGCAGGCGCGCGAGCGCGTGGCGCGCGTCGAGCTCGCTGCGCACCGGGAAGTCGTTCATCATGGATGGCAGCTCGAGCTGCATGCCCTGCTTGGCCGAGATCACGCGCGTGTGCATCGCCGGGTACTTCTGCCAGTCGACGGCCAGCTGGGCGTCCTGCAGCGCGAAGTCGTACGAGATGCGGTCCTCGCCGGTGAGCACGTCGACGTCGACGTGCTTCAGCGCCTTGAGGTGCTCGCGCGCGTGCTGCTCGCGGCGCGCGACGGCCTCGGGCGACGCGTCCGTCAGCTTGTCGTCGTAGCGATGGTCGCCCGTGGCCGTCGCCCACTCGGGAAACTGCTGCATGCGCCACTGCCAGTCGCTGTCCAGCAGCGCGCGAAACCGCGTGGCCTCCAGCGTGGCGTGGAAGCGCCTGGCGTCGCCCGGCGACGGCGCGAGCGGTGTCCGGGGCGTGGCCAGCACCTGCGCGTGGGCGGCGCCGGCACAGGCACACAGCGCGATGACGGCCAGATGGTTCTTGAGGCGATATGGAAGAGTCACGGCGGCAAAGGCAGGGACATCGGAGCGACGAGTGTGGCACGCGCCGCGACCGTGGAACAATCCGGCCGATGCCCACGCACCACACTGCCGCGCCTGCCCGAATGTCGTCCCGCGCGGGGCCGCCGCTGCTCGTCACGATGGGCGACGCGAGCGGCATCGGGCCCGAGATCATCGCCAGGGCCGCGGCGGCCGGCGAGCTCGGCGACGCGATCGTGGTGGGCGACGTCGGCGTGCTGCGGCGCGCCGTCGCGGCCTGCGGGTTGATGCTGCCGGTCGCCGCGCTCGAACATCCGTCCGACCTCGCGGCCTGCCCGCCCGACACGCTGGCCGTGTGCGAGCCGGCCGGCCTGCATACGGGCCTCGCGGCGCTGCCGTTCGGCGCGATCGATGCGCGTGCCGGCGCCGCGGCCGCGCGCTGCATCGAGCAGGCGGTCGCGTGGATGCGCGACGGCGCGGGACGCGCGATCGTCACGGCGCCGATCCACAAGGAGGCGCTGTCGGCCGCGGGCGTCGCGTTCCCCGGCCACACCGAGATGCTGCAGGCGCTGGCCGCCGCGCCGGGCGAGCCGCCGCCGCCGGTGCGCATGATGCTGGCCAACGACGAACTGCGCGTGGTGCTGGTGACGATCCACATGAGCCTGCGGCGCGCGATAGCCGCGCTGTCCACGCAGGGCATCGTCGACACGCTGGCCATCACGCACGCGGCCGGCCTACGCTTCGGCCTGGCCGCGCCGCGCATCGCGGTCGCCGGACTGAACCCGCATGCGGGCGAGGGCGGCCTGTTCGGGGACGAGGAGATCGAACTGATCGCGCCGGCCATCGCGCAGGCGCGCGCCGCGGGCATCGCGGCCAGCGGGCCGTTCGCGCCCGACACGGTCTTCATGCGCGCCCGCGACGCCGCGAGCAAGCCGGGCGAGTTCGACTTCGTCGTCGCGATGACGCACGACCACGGCCTGATCCCGGTCAAGTACCTCGGCGTGGAGCAGGGCGTCAACGTGACGCTGGGGCTGCCGTTCGTGCGCACCAGTCCGGATCACGGCACGGCGTTCGACATCGCCGGGCGCGGCGTCGCCGATCCGGCGAGTCTCGTCGCCGCGGTGAGGATGGCGCGTCGGCTCGCACCATGAAGAAAGCCGCCAGCCCTCGCGGGCGGCGGCCTGTCAGCTGAAGTCGCGTGCTTACTTCTTCAGGGAGTCGCGGATCTCGCGCAGCAGCACGACGTCTTCGGGCGTCGGCGCGGGCGGCGCGACGACCGGCGGCTGTGCCTTCTTCAGCTTGTTGATCTGCTTGACCATCAGGAAGATGATGAACGCGAGGATGATGAAGTTGATCGCCACGGTGATGAAGTTGCCATACGCGAACACGGCGCCGGCCTTCTTGGCGTCGGCCAGCACGGTGGTCGTCTGGCCCGCGAGCGGGATGAAGTAGTTCGAGAAATCGAGGCCGCCGGTGACCTTGCTCACGAGCGGCATGATCAGGTCGTTGACGACCGAATCGACGATCTTGCCGAAGGCCGCGCCGATGATCACGCCGACGGCGAGATCCATCACGTTGCCCTTGACGGCGAACTCCTTGAATTCGGTTCCAAAACTCATTTTCTCTACTCCTGCCTGTGCGGTTTGATCGGATGGACACGTGAGCGAGGCGGCGAGGACGCGCTCGCCAGCGTTGCTTGGCCCGCAGTATTGCGCTCTGAACAATCCCGTCAACCGCGTCCCGCGGGCGCCGGTGCACCAATTGGCGTACCAAGGGTTTGCCTGTGGTGCACGGGTCACTCGAACGCGTGGTTGTGCACGCTAAACTCAATGGCGTTGCCCAGAACTGAAATTCAGCTCAAGGATGCTCATGAGTGAAAGCGTTGTAGTGCACGACGGGATCGACGAAAGCAAACGGATGTGGGTCACCGCCACGTGCGGTGTGGGAGCAGTGGCAGGCCTGGCGACGGCGGTGCCGTTCGTCAGCACCTTCGCGCCGTCCGAGCGGGCCAAGGCCGCGGGCGCTTCGGTGGAAGTGGACATCTCCGATCTGAAGCTGGGCGAGAAGAAGACGGTCGAATGGCGCGGCCAGCCGGTCTGGATCGTGCGCCGCACGCCCGAGATGGTCGCGACGCTGTCGAAGGACACGGCCGAACTCGCCGACCCCGATTCGAAGCGCAACCCCGACGAACAGACCCCGCCATACGCGCGCAACGAGCATCGTTCGCGCACGCCGGAACTGCTGGTGGTCGTCGGCATCTGCACGCACCTGGGCTGCTCCCCCGGCGACAAGTTCACGGCCGGCGCGCAGCCCTCGCTGCCCGCCGACTGGCCGGGCGGCTGGCTGTGCCCCTGCCACGGTTCCACCTTCGATCTCGCAGGCCGCGTCTTCAAGAACAAGCCTGCGCCGGACAACCTGCGGGTGCCGCCGTACATCTTCGCGGCGGGCAGCGATCACAAGCTGATCATCGGCGAAGACGAGAACACGAAGGCTTGAGACGAGGGCACGGACGAACCAGCGTCGTCCCGCCTTGCCGTTGAACAAAACAAGAGGACTGCATGTCTGAATTCAAGGTAGCCCCCGCCAACGCCCCTGTCGGTGTCAAGCTGCTGACCTGGGTCGACAACCGCTTCCCCGCGACCAAGCTCTGGAAAGAACACGTTTCCGAGTACTACGCGCCGAAGAACTTCAACTTCTGGTACTTCTTCGGCATCCTCGCGACGCTGGTGCTGGTGATCCAGATCGTCACCGGCATCTTCCTGGTGATGCACTACAAGCCCGATGCGCAGCTCGCGTTCGCGTCGGTCGAGTACATCATGCGCGACGTGCCCTGGGGCTGGCTGGTGCGCTACATGCACTCGACCGGGGCCTCGGCGTTCTTCATCGTCGTCTACATGCACATGTTCCGCGGCTTCCTGTACGGGTCGTACCGAAAGCCTCGGGAGCTCGTGTGGATCTTCGGCTGCGCGATCTTCCTGTGCCTGATGGGCGAGGCCTTCATGGGCTACCTGCTGCCCTGGGGCCAGATGTCGTACTGGGGCGCGCAGGTGATCGTCAACCTGTTCTCGGCGATCCCGTTCGTCGGCCCCGACCTGTCGCTGATGATCCGCGGCGACTACGTGGTGTCGGACGCCACGCTGAACCGCTTCTTCAGCTTCCACGTGATCGCGATCCCGCTGATCCTGCTGGGCCTGGTCGTCGCGCACATCATCGCGCTGCACGAAGTGGGCTCGAACAATCCGGACGGTGTCGAGATCAAGGCCAACAAGGACGCCGACGGCATCCCGCGCGACGGCATCCCGTTCCACCCGTACTACACGGTGCACGACCTGATGGGCGTGGTCGGCTTCCTGATCCTGTTCAGCGCCGTCGTGTTCTTCGCGCCGGAGATGGGCGGCTACTTCCTCGAGGCCAACAACTTCATCCCGGCCGACTCGCTGAAGACGCCACCGCACATCGCACCGGTCTGGTACTTCACGCCGTTCTACTCGATGCTGCGCGCCACCACCGACGACATGCTGGTGTGGTTCCGCGTCATCGTGGCGGTCGCAGCGATCCTGGCGCTTTGGAAGGGCAAGTTCGGCGGCCTCGGCAAGCTGCTGATCGCCGTCGGCGCGGTGCTGGTGCTGATCGGCATCGGCGTCTTGAAGTTCACGGGCGTGAGCGCACTGGCCGGCTGCGACGCCAAGTTCTGGGGCGTGCTGGTGATGGGCGGCTCCGTCCTGATCCTGTTCTTCATGCCCTGGCTGGACAAGAGCCCGGTCAAGTCGATCCGCTACCGTCCGGGTTGGCACAAGGCGGTCTACGGCGTGTTCGTCATCACCTTCATGATCCTGGGCTACCTGGGCATCGAGCCGCCGGATCCGCTGAAGAATGCCATCGCGCAGGTCGGAACCCTGATTTATTTCGGCTTTTTCCTGCTGATGCCGTGGTGGAGCCAGATGGGCACGTTCAAGCCCGTTCCGGATCGCGTCACCTTCCACGCGCATTGATCGCCATGAACAGAGACACCCTCATGAAGCGTTTCATCGCCAGCCTCGTCATGGCGCTCGCGTTCTGCGGCGCGGCTTTCGCCCAGGAAGGCGGCCCGGCCTGGGACAAATTCCCCGTCGAACGGCTCACGGACCAGGCGGCCCTGCAGCATGGCGCGAAGCTGTTCGTCAACTACTGCCTCAACTGCCACCAGGCCTCGTACATGCGCTACAACCGCATGCACGACATCGGCCTGTCCGACGATCAGATAAAATCCAATCTGCTGTTCGCCGGCGACAAGGTGGGCGACCTGATGAAGACTTCCCTGGACCCCAAGGATGCCAAGGTCTTCTTCGGAACCGTCCCGCCCGACCTGTCGGTGATCGCTCGCTCCCGCTCCGGCGCCAACGGATCGGGGGCGGATTACCTCTATACCTACCTCAGATCTTTCTATCGGGACGAGACGAGGCCCACGGGATGGAATAATCGCGTTTTCCCGAACGTCGGCATGCCGCACGTGCTGTGGGAGCTCCAGGGCACCCAGCGCGCGGTTTTTGAGGACGAGAAGGGAGAGGGCGAGCAGGTCGAGCACGTGTTCAAGGGTCTCAAGCTGGAGACCCCGGGCACGCGCAGTCCAGCCGATTACAACGCCGACGTCGCGGATCTCGTTGCCTACCTGCAATGGATGAGCGAACCGGCGCAGAATTTCCGTGTGAGGCTGGGCGTCTGGGTGCTCATCTTCCTGGCGGTGTTCTGGGTGATCTGTTGGCGGCTGAATGCGGCGTACTGGAAAGACGTGAAATAGCGTCCTTCGCGACCGCCCTTGAGGTTCTTCCGACCGGCTTGCCGGTCGACTGTTTTTTGACGACTTGATTTTTCGACGGAGCCCCCCGCCATGATGGTGCTGTATTCAGGAACCACCGACCCGTACTCGCACCGCTGCCGCTTCGTGCTGTTCGAAAAGGGAATGGACTTCGAGATCCGCGACGTCGATCTCTTTGCCAAGCCCGAAGACATCGCGCTGATGAACCCGTACAACGAGGTGCCCATCCTCGTCGAACGCGACCTGATCCTGTACGAGTCGCACATCATCAACGAGTACATCGACGAGCGCTTCCCGCACCCGCAGCTGATGCCGGGCGACCCGGTCGCGCGCGCCCGCGTGCGCCTGTTCCTGTTCAACTTCGAGAAGGAACTGTTCTCGAACGTCAACATCCTCGAAGGCCGCGGCGGCGTCAAGCCCAACGACAAGCAGCTCGAGAAGGCCCGTGCGCAGATCCGCGACCGCCTCACGCAGCTCGCGCCGATCTTCCTGAAGAACAAGTACATGCTGGGCGACGACTTCTCGATGCTCGACGTCGCCATCGCCCCGCTGCTGTGGCGCATCGACTACTACGGCATCGAGCTGTCGAAGAACGCCGCGCCGCTGCTGAAGTACGCGGAGCGCATCTTCTCGCGTCCGGCCTACATCGAGGCGCTGACGCCCTCGGAAAAGGTCATGCGCAAGTAAGGCGAGGCCGCCGGCCTCGGGCTCGTCGCCCGGGCCGGCATCCTCGTCGCCTGTCTCCCGCACCAGTTCCTCTTCCGTCGTTCATGACCCAGGTCAGCACCACCGAGATTCCCGGCAGCTCCACGCGGCCTTACCTGATCCGTGCGCTGCACGACTGGTGCACCGACAACGGCTTCACGCCCTACCTGGCCGTCCACGTCGACCGCTCGGTGCAGGTGCCGATGGAGTACGTCAAGAACAACGAGATCGTGCTCAACGTCGGCTTCGAGGCGACCAGCGGACTGAAGCTCGGCAACGACTTCATCGAGTTCCGCGCCCGCTTCGGCGGCATGGCGCGCGACATCCTCGTCCCCGTCGACCACGTCGTGGCCATCTACGCCCGCGAGAACGGCCAGGGCATGGCCTTCCCGATGCCCACTGGCGAAGGCGAGGCCAGCGTCGGCGACAACAGCGGCCCGGTGAGCCATTCGACGGCCCCGGCGTCCGACGGCGCCCCGCGCGGCCTGCGCCTGGCCCCCGCCACGGCGCAAGCCGACGAGGGCACGCCCGAGGCGCCCGCCGAAGACGACGACACCGACCCGCCCGACACCCCAACGCCAGCGCCGACGAGTCCGCGCCCGGCGCTCAAGCGCATCAAGTAAAGTCCTGCCGGGGCGCCGCATCCGCGACGTTCCGCACGCCGACTTAGCTCAGCTGGTAGAGCATCCGCCTTGTAAGCGGGAGGTCATCCGTTCGATTCGGATAGTCGGCACCAACCCATGATCTGCTCCTCGGGAGCACGCGGCGCCGGTCGACGGCCAGCCGACGGTGCCGGCGACCTCCGCGCGGCGCTGATCCTCGTCACTCGCGCCAGTAGCCCGGGCCCTCTTCGTGGGCGCCGACCTTCGCGGGATCGGCCCTGAACCTGCGGGCCAGACGCTCGACGATCTGCACGATGAGTTGCCTGTCGGCCGTCGACAGGCCCTTGATGGCGCGGTCGATGAGTTCGAGCTGTTCCGTCACTCGCCGGCTGCCCTCGATCACGAACGTCTCGACACCGCACTCGAACAGGTCGGCGAGTTCGAACAACCTGTAGACGCTGGCGCCGGCGATGCCGCGCTCGAGGCGCGAGAGCGCTTCCTTGCCGATGTCCAGGCGCTCCGCGACCTGGTCCTGCGTGAAGCCGGCCGCCTTGCGGCGTCGGGCGATCGTCTTTCCCAGGCGTTCGTTCACCAGGCCTTCCTTCGTCTTCTTCACGAATTCTCCGCGTTGATCGTCAACGTGAATGGTCGATCAATGCATCCCGATACGTAACACATCGACCTAGCAATTGACAGCTACAAAGGTCGATGAAGTAGACTCGCGACGCCTTTGAGCGGCGTTTTGAGTCAGGAGGGGAATTGCAATGACAATAGCGGGAGGGCGTGCCGCGCATATCGAAGCTTTCCGCAGGGATTGGCTGCGACGGCCGCTGTGCCGGCGATACGCCCTCGGCATCTTCGATGTCGCCGTGGTTCGAGTGCGTGAGGCGAAGGGCCTTCGCGATTGCTCGGTGCCTTGGGCTTTCGGCTGGCTGGCCGATGGACAGTGCGAGCCCCTGGGCGCCTGGATCGAGCCGGAGACGGCCTCGGAGGGCGCGTTCCGGATGCTCGGCGACCTGAAGGGCCGAGGCGTCGAGCGTATCGTGCATGTCGCGGGCATCGCTTTCCTGCGCGAGCCCGTGAGCACCGCGTTCTGCGGCACGACGATCCGTTCAGCCACCGACGCTCGGCTCGCGGAGGCGACCGCGGCATCGGTTCGGCTCGGCCGGCCTTCGCCCGAGCTCGTGGCCGAGGAGGTTCGCGATGGCCTGGCCCGTGCCACTCGACGCCACGGCAGTTTCGAAACGCCGGCCGCTGCACTAGACTTCGTGGCAGGCGCTCTGCAACGCACGGAGCGCCGTCTCGACCGCGGGGGTGAGATCGCGAAGCCGCGGGCCCGGCATCCGGGCGCGCAGACGGCTTCGCCAAGCGTCTGAAAACGCGATGGCGCGCGCTTCCTGGGGTCAAGGATGATCGACGACTGGACAGGCGTATTCTCGCGAGTCAAGGCCGCGCTCAGGCGTCGTGGCCGCTCGGACCATGACGCCGACGACCTGGTGCAGGAGGCCTTCCTCAGGCTGGCTTCCTATGAGCGCGACCAGACCGTCGAGAAGCCGGAGGCGTTTTTGATGAAGACCGCTCTCAATTTGTCGATCGACGCGTATCGAACCGGGGCGGGCCGCGGCGAAGAGGTGTTGCTCGACGACGTCGTGATCGTCGATACCGCCCCCGGTACCGAGGACGTGCTGCTGTCGCGCGAGCGCCTGCGTCGCCTGAGCGAGTGCGTGGCGCGCATGAACGACAAGACGCGCGCCATCTTCCTGGCCCACCGTCTCGACGGCATGAGCTACCAGGAGATTGGACGCCTCCACGGCTTGAGCATCAGCGGCGTCGAGAAGCACGTCGCCAAGGCCGTGCTGCTCATCACCGGATGGATGGAGGGTTGGTATCCATGACGGGTTCACCTGCCGCGGTCCCGGAAGGGCGGGACGCGGAGGGCCGTCCGGACGTGACGCAGGAGATCGCGGCGGAAGCGGCCGTGTGGATCGCGCGCCTGCACGGGCCGGGCCGCACGAAACAGATGGAGCAGGAGTTCCGCGCCTGGCAGGCGATCTCGCCGGCGCATCGCGAGGCGTTCGAGCGCTGCACCGACGCCTGGCAGGACGTTGCCCGCATCGATCTCGCGACGGCTTATCGAACCTCGGAATCCGAGCGCACCGCGGCGGCCCGTTCGAACGGAGGGCGGCGCGAGGCGGTGCGGCGCTGGATCATCGCGTCGTCGGTCGCCGCGGCGGTGGCCGTTGCCGTCGTGCTCCTGGCCGACTGGCGTGGCGAGAACGCCTACGCCACCAAGGTCGGCGAACAGCGGCTGGTGGTGCTGGAGGACGGCAGCCGCATGCTGCTGAACACCAACACCCGGCTCCGCGTCGACTTCGCGTCGGCCCAGCGAACGGTCGACGTCAGCAGCGGCGAGGCCTTCTTCGAGGTGGCCAAGGATGCGCGGCGACCGTTCGTCGTGCGCATCGCCGGCACCGAGGTCGTGGCCGTGGGCACGGCCTTCTCCGTGCGCTACGCGCGGAGCGCCCACGCGCCCGACGAACTGGCGGTAACCCTCGTCGAGGGCCAGGTGAAGGTGCGCGCCGCCGGCGACAAGGTCGGCACCGCGCTCGCGCCCGAACACGCGGTGCTGATGAGGGCCGGCGAGCGCCTGCGGCTGGATCGTCAGCCTCGCAACGCCCTCGTGCCGGTCGTCGCCCGGGTCGACCGGCCCGACGTCGAACGCGTCATGGCCTGGAAGCGCAACGAGGCCGTGTTCGACGACACGTCCCTGGCCGAGGCCGTCGCCGAGATGAACCGCTACAACCGAACGCCCATCGTGTTGCTCGATGGCCTGGAGTCTGCCGGCCTGCGCGTCAGCGGCCAGTACAGCACCAGCGACAGCACGGGATTCGCCAACGCCGTCGCGGCGCTGCATGGTCTCGCGGTGCGCGAAGAGGCCGGACGTTTGGAGCTCACGAGCCCGCACTAGGACAAGCACTGAAGGAACATTTCTTGACCGGAACGTCATCTCCTTGTCACTCATCCGCAATGAACAAGGACCCCAGATGTTGCGCAAGAAGCCGATTCCGACCTTCCCTCACGCGGGCCTGATGCCCGTCCTCATGGTCTCGCTGCTCGTGCATTGCGGCGCCGGCAGCGCAGCAGAGCCGGCACCACCGGCGCAGTATGCGATCGAGCAGCCGTCGCAGCCGGTGGCGGAGTCGCTGCAGTCGATCGCTCGCGAGACGAGAACGTCGGTGCTGTTCGACGCGACGGCGGTGCGCGGGCGCGTGGCACATGCGGTGTCGGGCCACCTGTCGGCCTTCGAGGCCATCACCGCCGCGCTGCAGGGCACGGGCCTGGTCGCCGAGCAGATGCCGGACGGCGCGGTGGTCGTGAAGCCCGCGGAGGCGGCTGCCGGGGCGGCAAAACTTCGGCCGAGCGGCGTGCGCGCGCCGACGCCTTCCTCGCAGGGCGCGCCCGGCGTGCCGACCACCCCCGACGCCGGCGGCCAGGGGGCCGCGCCGGGCGGCGGCAACGGCGGCTCGCCGACGCCCGACCATCCTCCTCTCGACGACAGGGCAGTGGTCAAGGTCGAGGTCACCGGCACCCGGCTGAAGCGCGTCGAGGCCGACGGGCCGACGCCGGTGAACGTCTATACGGCCAAGGATATCGAGCAGAGCGGGCAGCCGAACTTGCAGCGGTTCCTGGCGGGGCTCAACGAGGTTTCCGCGTCCGCGGGGGAGGGCAGCCTCAGCACGCCGCTGGGCCAAGGCACCGTGCAACTTCGTGGCCTGCCCCTGGGAAGCACGCTGGTGCTGATCAACGGCCGGCGCATCGAGGCGGCGGGATCGTCCTCCGCGAACTTCTTCAACCTGAACCTCATTCCGATGGCCGCCATCGAGCGTGTCGAGATCGTGCCGGTCGGCTCCTCCGCCGTGTATGGCGGCGACGCCTTGGCCGGCGTCGTCAACGTGATCCTGAAGAAGTCCGTCGACGGCGTTTCCGTGGCGGCCAACGTGGGTTCCGGCCGCGGCTTCGGCGATGGTGGCTTGTCGCTGGCGACCGGCCGCCAAGGCGCCGACGGCAGCTTCATGTTGCTGGGCTCCTACAGTCGCGCCACGCCGCTGACGGAAGCCGATCGAGGATTCTTCCAGAATGCCGACTATCGCCGTTTCGGCGGCCCCGACGCACGCTCGCGCAACTGCACGCCCGGTACCGTCAGCAGCATTTCCGGCGCCAACTTGCCGGGTCTGGATTCGAGCTTTGCGGCCATCCCGCAAATGCCCGGCGGGCAGACGCCGCAGCTGGGAGACTTCCAATCCACGGCCGGAACCGCCAACCTGTGCAACCGCTACACCAACGGCAACGGCTACCCGCTCGTCTACGGCGAAGACACGCTCGCGGTGCACGCGACGGGCGAACACGGGATAGCCGGATCGTGGTCCGCCTTCGGCGAGTTCACGTTCGCCCGGGATCGGACGGGAGCCAGGGACATCGGATTCCTCTTGACCAACGTCGTGGTGCCGGCGAGCAATCTCTACAACCCGTTTGGCCAGAACGTGTTGGTCACGAGCATTCTTGGGCAGGACAACGGCAGCCGGGGTCTCGCGCGCCAGACGAGGTTCACGCGAGCCTTGGCGGGCGTGCGCGGCGATCTGGGCCGCGACTGGGACGCCGAGCTGACGGTGTCCACCATTCGGGACGACGGGGGCTCGCAGACATTCGGCGCCAATGTCGATACGGCAGCGCGAACGGCGGCGCTTGCGGCGAGTTCGCCGGCAGCCGCGCTCAACCCGTTCACGACGGGCCGCGCAGCCAGCGACGAGGTGCTTCGCGGCATCTGGTCGGACACCGATCGGCAGAGCCATGGGCGCAAGGACGAGGTGAGCGGGCTCATTCGAGGAAACTTGGTCCGACTGCCGGCAGGCGCCGTGGAGGCGGTCGCAGGCGTTGAGGCTGCAAAGGATCGCTACGATGTGTCGGTTCCCGTCCAGGAGACCGAGATCCATGACAGCAGGCGCAACTCCGCCGCGTACGGAGAGCTTCGTGCCCCTTTGCTGACTGCCGGGCCTGCCGGCAGCGGCTGGAGCCTGGCAGCACTGACGCTCGCCGCCCGACGTGACCGGTACAGCGACTTCGGGTCTTCCAATACCTACCAGACGGGACTCGAACTGCGTCCCTTGCGCAGCCTGTTGCTGCGCGCCTCGTCGGCCACATCGTTCAAGCCGCCCACGCTGCTGGAAACCAACGTCGGCGATTCCGAGGATGCCGCGGCGCTCTACGGTCTCGTGGACCCGGCGCGCGGCGGGGAACCGATCACGTCGGGCACCGTGGTGAGCAGGACCAACAAGTCATTGAAGCCGGAGCATGGACGCGCCAACAGCTTTGGCGCGGTCTGGGAGCCCGAAGGCAGCCTCGGAACGCGACTGGGCGCGACCTATTGGCAGGTGCGCGTCAACGGGCTGGTCAGTCTTCTGTCACCGCAGACCGCGCTCGACAACGAAGCGCTGTTTCCCGGCTTCGTCACGCGGGGTCCGTCCGTCGACGGCCAGCCAGGCCCGGTCACCAGTGTCCTGTACACCTACACCAACTTCGGCAGCGTGGACGCCGCCGGCACCGACATGGAAGCCGCCTATGCGTGGCGTGGCGTCATCGGGCGCTGGGTGGCCGCAGCGAGTGCCACGCGAACGAATGAATACCAGGTCGTGCTGGCCCCTGGCGCGTCGGCGCAGGATCGGCTGGGCCGGCGATACACCGACTTCTGGGCGCCGCGCTGGAAAAGCCGCGTTTCGCTCGCGCTGGACCAGGGTGTCTGGAGCCTTGGCCTGACGGGGCGCTACCTCGGTCAGTACAGCGACTCGGGCACCAGTGCACGACGGCTTGGCGCGTATTGGATGGAAGACCTGGCCGGCAGTCTCGATCTGAAGAAGTGCCTGCCGAACCTCGCTGTCGCGGTGAAGGCGGCGTCCCTGTCGCTCAGCATTGCCAATCTCTCCAATCGCCAGCCGCAATTCGTCGCAACCTACCCGTACTACGACGTCACGCAGGCGGACTGGCGCGGACGCTACGTCAGCACGAAGGTCTCCATCGACTGGTAATGCCGATGGTCGCTGTCGATAGCGACCAAGCCGGCCTCATTCCCCAAATCCCTTGGCAGCCCGCCGAATACGACGGGCGGTCCGCATCGCCATGACCTCGATTTTCACCGTGCGTTTCATTCTCCTCGCGCCACTGTGTGCGATTCTCTGTCTTCCTGGCGCCATGGCCGCCACACAACCGGCCGCCGGCCCTACCGTCCATGACATCGTCGAATTCACGCGGATCGTGCAGCCCCAGGGACAGAACGACGATGCGCTGAACGAACAGGTGTCGCCCGACGGAACGCAGGCGTTCATCGTCACCCGGAAGGCCGATGTGGCCAGCGACAGGAACCGGTACGAAATCCAGCTTCTCGACCTGCGGCCGGAGAGCCTGGCCGTGCAGCGCTTGCCGGCTCCCGTGACCCTGTTCTCCGCGGCCGTGAGCCACGACAACGACGAGGCCGTTCCGGGCATCCAGGACGTCCGTTGGCACGACGATCGGACCCTCGCGTTCCTGGCGCGACTGGACGGCGAGTCGTTCCAGGTGTATCGCCTGGACGTGCCGAAACGTGAACTGGTGCAGCTGACGCACGAGAAGAACGTGATCGTCTCGTATGCGGCCTCGCAAGACCTGCGGCGCGTCGTCTATGCAGTGCAAGTGCCCAATCCCCCCTCTCCGGACGGCGCGCACGACATCGTTGTGGGAGCGAGATCGTTCTGGAGCGTGAAGTTCGGCCAGCACGACCTGCGCTCGCAGGATCGCCTGTACCGGTATTTCGTTGCCGACGTGGCCTCGCGCCGGCCGCCGCGGGCCTTGGGCGAGGCGTTTTCGCGGAGCGGGGCGCTCCCGCTGGTGAGCATCGCACCGGATGGCCGCTGGGCACTGGTGCATCGACACGAGCCGGAGCGTCTTGCCGACTGGGAGCGCGACTACCCGATGGTCGCCGAGCTTTCGAAGAAGTACGCCCGATCTCATCAGGTCGACCCGCTTGGATACTTCTCCAAGCCCATCACCTACGTGCCGCGCTTGACCGAGGCCTGGCGCCTCGACGACGGCAAGGAGCAGACGGTCGTGGATGCCCCCGACGACGCGCTGCCGAGCCAATACCAGCTGCGATCCGATCGCATGTGGCAGGGCACGGGCCGATCCGTGGTGCTGGCGGGTACCTACCTTCCGCCGACACCGAACGGCGAGACATCGAAGGCCTCCCATATCATCGAGTACTGGCCCGACACGGCACGATGGGTCGACATCGCCACCCTCGCGACTCATCTCGAGCAAGCGCGCGCGATACGCGGCGGTTTCGTGGCGATCGACGGCACCAGGCGCCGCGAGTTCCGCCGCCAGGCGGATGGCGGCTGGCGCGAATCGACGGGCGACGCGGATCCGCAGACGCGAAGCGGCCCGGCGTGGACCTTGCGCATCGTCCAGAACCTGAATCAACCTCCTGACGTCTATGCCACGAGCCCTTCCGGCGAAAGGACGCGCCTGACGCGGCTGAACCCGCAGTTCGACGCGGCAACCTGGGGCGACATGCAGCCCTACACGTGGCTCGACGGGGCAGGGCGTCGATGGCGAGGGGGCTTGATGGCCGGCCGCGACATGGACATCCACAAGCGGTACCCCTTGCTGATCCAGACCTACGGGTTCTCGCCGGATCGGTTCTATCTCGATGGACCGAACACCTTCGACGGCTACACGAGCGCCTTCGCGGGACGGGCGTTCCTGCGGGAAGGAATCCTGGTGCTGGCGATGCCGTTGGGCGCCGACAGTGCGCCCGCGCAGTCCGCTCGTCAGGGCCAGCTGGCGTTCCACGACGGCGTCCGCAGCGCGATCGACGCGCTGGTCAAGGAGGGGCGGGTGGATCCCTCGAGGGTGGGCATCATCGGCTTCAGTGCCTATGGCCAGCGCGTGCTGAATCTCCTGGCGTTCGGGGATGCGCCGATCCGCGCGTCGACGATCGCCGACGGGGATGCCAACACCATGTTCTCGCTCGCGGTGACCTACGCCAGCGCGGACACGATGTGGGGACGCAAGGAGGCGGCCAACGAAGGCCTGCCTTTCGGTGACGGATTGGCCGCGTGGGTGAGAAACGATCCGTCCCTGCACACCGACTGCATCCGTGCAGCACTGCGCATCGAGACCTATGGTCCCTGGGTGTTGAACAACTGGGACATCTATGCCCTGCTCCGGCGCCAATACAAACCCGCGGAGATGGTCGTGATCCCGGATGGAACACATTCCCTCTCGACGCCCGGCGACCGCATGGCCTCGCTCCAGGGCAATGTCGACTGGTATGCGTTCTGGCTGGCCGACAGGACGCGACGAACACCGTTGCTCGCCGCGGAGACCACGAACTCGTTGGCGACGCAGTATGCGCATTGGCAGCAGATGGCCAAATTGAAGGCGGTCGACGATGCGCGACCGAGCTGCGTTCGCTGAGCGGCTTCAGCCATCGCCGGCCATCTGCTGGCGCCACATCTGCGCATAGAGGCCGTTCCTGGCGAGCAACGAGCGATGGCTCCCGCGTTCGCGAACTTGGCCGTCGTCCAACACCACGATCTCGTCCGCATGCACGATGGTCGACAGCCGGTGGGCGATGATGATGGTGGTGACGCCGGCGCACAGCGATTGCAGGGCTTTCTGGATGTCGACTTCTGTCTTGCTGTCCAACATCGAGGTCGGTTCGTCAAGCACGTAGAGGCCGGGACGCCTCAGCAGCGCTCGCGCGATGCCCACGCGCTGCCGTTCGCCGCCTGACAGCTGCATGCCGCGTTCGCCCACTGGCGTATCGAGGCCGCGCGGGAGCGAGTCGACGAGTTCCTGCAGCTGCGCGGCGCGCACCGCGACAAGGATGTCGTCTCGATTCGCAGCCGCGGTTCCGAGGGCGATGTTCTCCGCGATCGTCGCGTGCAGGAGCGCGGTTTCCTGCGGGACGAATCCCACCAGTGCGCCCCTCAATTCGAGGACGTCGATCGATGCGATCGGACGTCCTTCGAACAGGATCCGGCCTTGCTGCGGCGTGTAGAGCCTCATCAGGAGCCGTGCCAACGATGTCTTCCCCGATCCGCTGCGCCCCACGATGGCCGTCGTGCTGCCCGCCGGCACGTCGATGTCCACGCCCTTGAGCACCGGGCGGTCCGGGTCGTAGCCGAAGTGCAGGTTCTCGAGCCGCACGGGGAAGGGACGTCGGCGTCCTGCCCCGTTCGCCGGCGCGGCGGCCGCGGCGCGAATCGAGTCATCCGACAACGGCTCCGCCAGCAGGTCGAGCAGCGGTCGGATATGGCCCAGGGCTCGCGAGAAGTCCCGGGCTGCCGTCCCCAGGGACTCGAGTGGACGCACCATCTGCAGCATGTAGACCGTGGTCAGCACGAATCCACCAATGGTCATCGCGCCCTTGGCGACCGCCTCTGCGCAGATGCGCACGCAGGCAGCCATCGCCACAGCGAAGGTCACGGACGCCGCGAGCGCAATCACGATGTTGAGCCTGTTCAGCCGAAGCCACTGTCGCTCGAGGATCGCACTGGCGCCTCTGAGGCGATGGCTCGCCTGGCACTCGGCCGCAAAGTAGCGAAGCGTCTCCAGATGGGCAATGCCATCGCCCAGTTGCGCATAGGTCTCGAGGCTGGAATGCGAGACGTCGCGCGCCGCCTTCGTCATCAGCTTCGCGCCGGCCGAGAAGATGGCGAAGTAGGCGAGTGCCGCCGCGCCGAAGACGCCAACGAGAGCGGGCTGTCCGAGGTGGATCAGCACCGTGGTCATCGTGAAGAGCTCCACGGCCACTGGCAACAGGCTGCTGGCGAGATGGTTGGTCACCAGCTGCGCGCCCGCGGACGCGAGGTCGAGGCTGTGCAGCAACTCGCCGCTGCGCCGCCGGAGCAGGTAGCGCAGCGGCAGACGCAGCACGTGATCGAAGAATCGCTGCGTCAAGCGGCTGTGAATGCGGTGGTTGATGGTTGCGCTGAGCAGGGGTCGGATGTCTGCAAGCACGCGTCCCGCGAACAGGAGGAGCAGATACGCGGCGCCAGGAAACAATGCGGATGGGAGACGAATGGCCCTGTCGGGTTGCTGCGACGCCGCCACGGCATCGATGAGCGATTTCAGTGCCAGTGGCGACAGCGCCGCAAGCACGCCGCTGCCGATCACGATCGACACGGTACCGAGTGCAAGCCACAGGACGTGACGGTCCGCCTGCGAGCGCAGCAGGCGCGCGACTTGCATGATGTCGCGGCATCGCGATCCGGTGGACGACACGGAAGGCCTCGCGCTGCTAGCGATTCGACGAGCCTGCGAACCGCTGAACCCAGGCCTCGACCGCGATGCAGTTGTGAATCTCGGCGAGATGCCCGCCCACGGCGGACAGGCGCCCGGCCAATGCGTCCTCCACCTTCTTGCGATCCAGCAAGCCCTGTCGAACCAGGCGACCGTCGAGCAGGAGGTCGCGCGCCAGCGGCAGGTTGCGATGAAGAATCGTCGTGACGTGCTCGCCCATGCCGCCTTTCGACTGCCGACGGGCGATCTCGCCGGGAATGTCACGCGCGAACGCCCTTCGCGCAAGCGCGCGCCCGCGCCCACCGTGCGTGAGCAGCCAGGTGGGAAGTGCCAGGCAAAGTTCCATGAGGGGCTGCGAGAGCAACGGATTGACGAGCTCCGGGGCCTTGTCGCGGAGGTAGGGATCGTAGTAGCCGAAAGGATTGATCAGTTCCTGCACCTGGTGAAACTTTCCAATCGGAAGATCGGATGCGCAGAGCAGGTCCGCGTGTACGAAGTGATCCAGATGCCGTATGCCCTCGAGCGCCTCGCGGCGTACCAGCGCGGTGAACCGTCCCGCGTCGTCCAGGGCGCCTGTGCGATGGCGACGATCGGTCCACGCCTGCCGCATCGCGTGCAGCAGCGATACGCGGCCGAGTCGAGCCGCATCCAGCGATGCATGGAAGAAGCCAGGACCGAAGCCGTGAACAGTCAAGTAGTCGGCCGCGGGCCAGGTGCAGCGAACCTGGTAGAAGAGCTGATCCCCGCCGCCGCCGGTGAACATCGCACGTGCCTGGTTCGCGTCGGCGACTTCGGCATCGATGTGGCCTGTGCCCATGCGGCCCGCATAGCTTTCCGGTGTCGGCGTGCGACTGCCGGTCAGGATGCCGTCCAGCCGGAATCCCGCGTCGCGCTCTCTTTCGACGAGCCTGACGCCCGCTCCTGCGGCGGCCAGTCGGGCATAGCCGCGCTCGTCGCCGTCCGATCCCGGCGAATGGTAGTTGAGGCAGGTGATCCGGCTTGCCGCATGTGCCTGGGTCAAGCTGCCCAAGAGGATGGCGGAGTCGACACCACCGGAGAGCCTCAACAGGATGGCTTCATAGCAAGAGGACCAGGCGTGGACGCAGTCCAGCACCACCTGTCTGAGCTGAGCCGAGGCGATGTCCGGCTCGCAATCGATGCGCTTCCTGGCGACAGCGACGGCACTCCAGAGCGAAACAGCCGATGGCGCACCGCCGTCCAAGGTCGTGAGTTGTCCGGGCAAGACCTGCGAGACATCTTCCAGGGCCGTTCTGCACCCGCCCAGGTGTCCCAGTGCCAGGCTGGCTGCAATCGCGTTCCAGTCGACATGCAGGGTTGGCAGGCTGGGTGCGAACGCGATCAGGTCTTCGAGCCACGAGAAGAAGACGGCCACGCCCTCGACGTCCTTGCGGTAGCACGGCAGAGTCCCGCTGGGATCTCGCAGCAGGCGCGTCCGTCGGCGATCGGAATGAATGACCGCGATGTAGCGGCCCCAGTAGTCGTCGACCAGTGCCCGGCCGTCGGTCTCCAGAATGCGGGCGCCTTCGCTCGCGGAGATGGCGATGTCCCGCGAATTGGCCGAGGCATCGCGCCGACGAAAGAGCCGCCCGAGAATGACGCCCCGATCGAAGGGCAGCAGGTAGATGCCGTTGACGCCCGGACGGCCGCCCGACGTATAGACGCGGAGTCCCGGCCTGGAAAGCGCGGGCTGCCAGCCCTGCGCGCGCCCGATCGATCCTTCAAGCCGCATCGCGCTGGCAGCCTGCGCTGGCTCGGCAGGGTCCCAGCCGAAGCCGAAGTACCGGAACATCGTGGTCACTCCCGCTCAGACGACGAGGATTGGTTGGTAGTGGCGAACGCGCTCGGGCAGGTCGTTGAGGACCACGCCACCGCGCTGCACCCAGGAATGGGCACCGAAGGGGTGAACCCGCACCCCGATCACCCAGCGCGCGAACAGCCCCTGAGTCGCCAGAAAATGAATGAGCGCGAGGGAGTCGTTGAGGCACCTGTCATGAGCGGTGAGCGCGAAGGGGCGCAGGCGTGCATAGACCTCCACCGCGACGTGTGTCGCGTCGACCGCGAGACGGTCGCCTGTTCCACAATGGCGCGCCCTGAGCGCCGCGACTCGGGTTGCGATGTCGGCCAGACTGTACCGGCGCAACCATGCGGCGGTGACGAATGTCGCCTGCCACAGGCGGACGAGATGGCGCCATTCGAAGTCGACATCCCCGGCGCCCTCGTCCAAAGTGAGGCCCGCCGTGGGCTCGGGCAGTTCAGGAAGCGCTTGCGCCGTTTCGGCGGCCGGCGCATCCGACAGCAGGCGCCGCCGGCGCAGGCGGCGGAGCCATTCGGCGGGAAGGTCGGCGTTCGCAGGGGCATCCTGCCGGTCGTCGGTAGCCCAGGGTCCGAAAATGGCTGCGCACAGGGCTGGCGCCTGCGCGCCGCCGACGCCCAGGTATCTGCCCTCGCGCAAGTCGAGAAAGATGATCTGGTCACCGATGCGGCACGCTCGCACATGTTCGGCGAGCCGTGCCTGGGGATACGACTGCGAGACTGGCATGGGCCTCCCTGTATGGCGGCGTGCGGCCGAGTGTCCGCACGCCGCGCTTGGCGCTTCAGTGCTTCAGCCGAGCGTGTAGAAGGGGAAGACCGGGTTCTCTTCGATGTCCGGGCCGCCCTTGACGCCCTTTGTTTCTTCCTTCGCATCGCCCAGTTCGACGATCTCCAGTTCCATTTCCAGTTCTTCGTTCATGACGATCTCCTTGGTGCAGGTTGAGGTAGGAAATGCCCTCGGCGTTGCGCTTCGGGCAAGGAAAAGATAGGCCAGGGGGTATCCGCGTCGCAATCGAAATCTCCAACGAGCGCTCGCGTTCGGTCGGCGCAGCCGTGACGGGACGGGCCGCGGAGCCGAAATCGCGCGCCGACCCGGCCGCCGCAACGTCGTTGTTTCCGTTCGGTTCCGGTGAAGTCGATGGCTTGCCGCACACCCAGACCGAACGTTCCGCGCGCTGTTACGCAGATCGCGCTGAGGCTTTTCGCCCGCAGAACGTCATGGAGTCATGGGGAGCTCCGACTCGACTCCGGCGCGCACGGTCACCTGGCACATCGTCTGGCAGGCCGTGGAGGGGCGCGACCTCCTGGCCACTCCCGCGCTGGCCGATCGCATCCGGCGGCGCCTGCTGGACGCGCATCGGCGACCGGATCGCGTGCTGCTGCACTATCTCCTTGCTCCGACGGAGATCCACCTGTTGTCGCGGCTGCCCGCGGGACGATCGCCGCGCGATGTCGCGCGCACGATCGGCAACATCGTTGCGCGATGGGTCCGCCAGGCCGGAGGTGTTCCCGGCATCGTCTTCGCCGGGCGCTACCGCGCCTACGCGATCGAATCGGACGAGGCCGCGCGAGACGAGTTCCGGATGCTGGCGTGGCGTCCCGTGGCCCTGGGCCTGTGCAGGGCGCCGACGCACCATGCGCAGTCGTCGCTGCGGGCGACGCTCGGGCTGAGGCGGGCCCTGGGCTTCGAGACGCTCGCGCCGCTCCGCTTGTTCGGCGAGTCGGTGCCCGCGGCGCGAAGCGCGCTGCGCGGCAGGATTGCCTGGCGCCCGAGTGCCGTCGAGCAGCGGCAATGGGAGCTCACCCGCGGCATGGTGCTGGCTTTGGGGGATGCCGGGACGTTCTCGCTCGCGGGTCGGCCGGTCCAGGGCTTGGCGGCGGCGCTGGTGGCCGCCGGCTGGCCGCAGGGCATCGACGGTGCGCTGAGGCTTCTCGAGCGATGGGTCCTGTTGAAACTCGGGCAGCGGAACGGGCCTGGCCTGGCGGCGATGGCCTCGCCGGAAGGCGCCAGGGGCAGGGCGCTGGTGGCGAGCCTGGCCGTGCGACTGGAGCTCTGCTCCGCGGCCTCGGTGGCGCGTCACTTCGGGCGTGCCAAGGCGACGCTCAGCGAGCGCATGGCCGCTTGCCGGCATCGACCGGAAGACCGGACGATTCTCGGCACGCCGCTGGCACGCGTCGTCGAGGAGGCCATCGGACTTCGGGATCCCGTGTAGCGCCGTGCTGCGAGCCGGGGCGTCCCGCCCCGTCAGCCCTGGCGCTCCGGCGCGGGCTCGCAAAAAGCTGTCACAAGGCGTGCGGAGTCGATTGAGTCGACTCGTCGGCATTCCTGTTGACGGGTCGATGTGTTACGTCTTCGGAGGCATTGATCAACCATCCACGTTGACAATCAACGTGGGGAATGCGTGACGAAGACGAACGAAGAACTGGTGAACGAGCGTCTGGGAAAGACGATTGCCAGGCGGCGCAAGGCGGCCGGCTTCACGCAGGACGAGGTCGCCGAGCGTCTGGACATCGGCAAGGAATCGCTCTCGCGGCTCGAGCGCGGCATCGCCGGCGCCAGCGTCTACCGCCTTTTCGAACTCGCCGACCTGTTCGAATGCGGCGTCGACGCCTTCCTGATCGAAGGAAGCCGGCGAGTGACGGAACAGGTCGACCTCATCGACAGATTCATCAAGGGACTGTCCACGGCCGACAGGCAACTCATCGTCCAGATCGTCGAGCGCCTCGCTCGCAGGCTGAGGGAAGATGGCAAGAAAGGTCGAGCCGAGGAAGAGGGGCCGGGCTACTGGTTCGAATGACCGGGGCCGTTCGCGCGGCGTCCGCTGGACGACTGCCTGACGCAGGAGCTCGAGTTCATGCCCCTCTGCGAGCTCGATGACGGTACTGGTGCGCTATCCTGGCCGCGCCACCGTCCGCGAAAGCCTCCGCCATGACCAGCCCCCTCAACGACATCTTCGAGAAGCAGCGCATCGAGAACGCGCGGCTGTCCGGCCAGATCGTGGCGCTCGAGATGGCGGTCAAGCTGTTGTTCATCCAGCATCCGAACCCGGCCGCACTGGGGGCGTTCTATTCGAAGGCGATCGACGGGCTGCTGGACATCACGCTGGCCACGCGCATGCCCGAGGAGATGCGCGACGCGCTGGACCAGGCGCGCAACGGCATCCTCGAAGCGCTGCGCACTCAACCGACGCTGGGCTGATCAGCGTTCGCGGCTCGCCTGCAGCTCGCTGCGCGTCGCGACGAACAGGTCGGTGATGACGTCGCGCTGGCGAGCGTCGATCAGCGAGTCGAGCTTGTCGAAGTTGACCTTCAGCTCGGCGAGCGCCTCCTGACGGCCTTCGCCTTCGTCGACCTCCGCGGCGATGTAGCTCTTCAACGGCGCGACCGCGCTGACCGTGCCCGCGCTGCGCCACAGGATGCGCTGCAAGCGGCGCTCGTTGTGCTCGCCGACCTCGCCCAGGCTGGCGACGAAGTCGCGCCACACGTTCTGCTGCGGCGGCGTCAGCGCGAGGTCGGGCACGCCCTCGCGCAGGCGCCTGGCGAACGCGGAGACGAGGTCGCGCGGCGGCCCGGTGTCTTTCGCGTCCTTGGTGTCCTTGTCCGGGCGCGGACTGTCCTGCTGCTGGTTGCGCATGCCGCGGCCGCCGCCCCCGCCACCCATCTGCGCCATCGCGGGGCCGCCGACGGCGGCGAGGCCGAACAGCGCGGCGAGGGTCGCGTGGCGGCGTGCGGCCTGCGCGGAGGCGGGCGTCGAAGGAACGGGCGAGTCGGCAGGGTTCACGGCGTGTGCGGAGGACGGCAGGGACGCCATCGTCCCCGGCCATCGTTGCTGGCATGTGTGGACGCCGTCTTCGCGTCGACACACGCGCGCCGCGTTCAGGGCATGTCGGTGGACGTGAAGGCCAGCGCCGCGATCTGGTCGTCGGTCAGCGTGCAGCCGCCGGCGCGCGCGCTCTCGAACGCGGCGACGCCGATCTGCGCGACCGCCAGCGCGCGCACGCGCTCGCTGGCCGCGGCCTCGTTGCGCTCGCGGCCCTCGGACTTGGCGCGGTAGGCCTCGTCGGAATAGCCGGCGAGCCACGCCGCGGCGCGCGGGCGGCGTTCGAGCGCGGCGAGCAGCGCGAGGTAGTCGGCGCAGTACGGCTGCATCTCGAACGCGATGGCCTTGGCCCACGCGGCCTGCAGCAATGGGCGCGCGGCCTCGGCCTCGTCGAGCGCGAGGTGGCAGGCGCCGAGGTTCAGCCGCGCGAAGGCGAGGATGTGTTCGTTGCGCGAGCCGGAGAGCTGCTCGATCAGCGCGCGTCCGGTGCGCGCGGCCGCGTCGACGTCGCCCGACGCGAGCTCGGCGTCCATCAGGTTGTTCAGCGAGGTCTCGAGATCGTCGCCCAGTTGCGCGGCGATGGCCGTGGTGCGGCGCATCAACGCGAGGCGCGCGCTGGCCGCCTCGGGGCCGGCGTCGGATCGACTCAGGAAGAAGCCGTGCGCCTCCAGGCCGATGTCGAGGCGGTGCGGCGGCCAGGCCGGATCCTCGATGCGATCGAGCTCGTCGAGCGCCGCCTTCAGGCCGGCGGGCGGCATGTCGGCCAGGCTGGATCCGCTGACCACCCATTGCCCCAGCACGCGATACAGCAGCCAGCGATCGGGCGCGCTCGCGTCGATGCTGCGGGCGAGCTCCAGCGCGCGGTCGACGGCGGCGAACGAGCGGCGCTTGCGCGGATTCGTCCACGCGCGCGCGGTCGCGAGCACGACGCGCATGCGCAGCTCGGGCGACTCCGCGAGTTCCGCCAGCGTGGTGCAGCTGTCGGCCAGGCCCATGCGGTCGGCGTGCATGAAGCGGTTCATCGCGTGCAGCCAGGTGGCGCCGATCGTCAGCGCGCACTCGGTGAGGCCGTCGCGGATCGCGAACGCCATCGCCTCGGCCGCATTGGCGCCATCGAGCTCGATCTCGCGCTTCCATTCGTCGACGCGCATGACGCCGGAGTGCCGGGTGTGCCAGTGCTCGTCGTACAGCTCGGCCAGCGCGAGCGCGTGGCGGCGCCGCAGCGTCTCCTGCTCGCCGGCGGCCTGCAACTGTTCCAGCGCGAGCGCACGCGGCGACGCGAGCAGGCGATAGCGCGGCTGCGCGTCGTCGACGCTGCCGACGACCGCCACCAGCGAGCGATCGACCAGCGCGGACAGCGCGTCGAGCACCGTCCACTCGTCGAGGCCGCCGGGCTCCGGGTCGGCCACCACGTGCTGGATCAGCGCCAGCGACGCGCTGCCCGCGAACACCGACAGCCGCCGGAACACGGCCTGCTCGCGCTCGCTGAGCAGGCCGTGGCTCCATTCGACGGCCGCGCGCAGCGTCTGGTGGCGCGCCGGCGCGGCGCGGTCGCGGCTGGCGGTGAGCAGCTGCAGCCGGTCCTGCATCGACGCGGCCAGCCGCTGCACGCCGAACATGGGCACGCGCGCGGCGGCCAGCTCGATGGCCAGCGCGAGACCGTCGAGCGCCGCGCACAGCGCGATCACCGCGGGCGCGTTGGCGTCGGTCAGCGCGAAGCGCGCGTCGGCGGCCTGGGCGCGCTCGGTGAACAGCGCGACGGCGCCGAAGCTGCACGCCTGCGCCGCGGCGAGCGGGCCTTGGGGCACGGAAAGCGCCTCGAGCCGGAAGACGCGCTCCTCGGCGAGCTTGAGCGGCGTCTGGCTGGTGACGACGATGCGCAGCCCCGACGCCTTGTCCAGCAACGCGTGCGTGATCGCGGCCACCTCGTCGAGCAGGTGCTCCGCGTTGTCGAACGCGATCAGCATCTGCAGCGGCGCGACGGCACCCGCCAGGCCCACCAGCGGCTCGCCCGCGGGCGGGCGCACGCCGAGCGCCGACGCGATCGCGCCGGGCAGGGCGGCGGCGTCGGTGACGGTGGCCAGCTCGATCCAGCACACGCCGTGGCGATACGCCTCGCGCTGCGCGTGCAGGAAGGCCTGCGCGAGCCGCGTCTTGCCCATGCCGCCCGCGCCCACCAGCGTGACGAGCCGATGCGCGTCGACCAGCGCCGTGAGCGCGGCCAGGTCGCCATCGCGGCCGATCAGCGGCTGCGGGCGTTCGGGCAGGTTGGTGCGCAGCGTGGGCGGCTCGGCGTACAGGTGCGAGTCGTCCGCCGCAGGTGCAGGCGCCTTGGCCGCCGGAGGTGCTTCGACAGGCCCCGACTCGGTGCGCGCGGTGAAGCGATAGCCGCGACCCGGGATGGTGGCGATCAGGTCGCCGCCCAGCACCTTGCGCAGCGCGCTGATCTGCGCCGCGAGGTTGTTCTCCTCGACGATCACGCCGGGCCAGACCTGGTCCATCAGCGCGTGCTTCGTCAGCAGCTGCGCGGGCCGTTCGGCGAGCACCAGCAACAGGTCGAAGGCCCGCGCGCCGAGGTTGGCCGGCACGCCGTCGACCAGCAGCCGACGCTCGTGCGCCTGCAGCTCGAACCGGCCGGCGGGGCCGAATTTCAGCGACTGGACGGTGGAACCCATGGCGGACGGCCCCCGGACGCGTGGATGCGTGCAGCGTAACAGGGCCGATGCGGATTCAGAACCTTTCAGAACGGTTCACGGCGCTTTCAAGACGCCGCGGGCGTCATCCGCGAAAGTTCATTCACCGCAACGAACCCACCCAAGGAGCCCGCCATGAACCAAGCCACCGACACCGCCGCCGCCCAATCCACCAAGACCACCACGACCCCGCCGGCGCTGCCGCGCCGTCCGCGCCTCGGCTCGGCGATCGCCAGCGTGGCCGTCACCTGCGCCCTGTTCGGCGGCGTCGTGCTGGGCATGACCTCGATGAGCGAGGACGGCCAGCAGCTCGTCGCCCAAGGCCACGCCGCCACCCCTGCCTGAACCGCCACCACGCCAAATCGAGGAGCCCGCCATGACCACCGACCGCACCGCCATCGTCACGCCCAACACCAGCGCCGACAACGCGCGCAACCGCCCCGCGAGCCTGCCGCGCCGCCATCGCGTCGCCTCGGCCATCGCGAGTGCCGTGATCTCCAGCGTGCTGCTGGGAGGCGTCATCTTCGGCATGATCGATTCGAACGACTCGGCCGCCGTGACCGCCGGCACGGCCGCGACGTCGACTCCTAGTGCAGCTTGACCTGCGGACGCGCCCGCTTCACCAGGAAGCGCGCCATCGCCAGCACCGCCGTCCGCATCGAACCCATCACCGCGCGGTGGTGCATCAGGTGCAGGCTCACGTAGACCATGCGCGCGAACAGGCCCTCGACGAACCACGTCGTCGACTTGAACAGGTTGCCCATCAGGCTGCCGACCGTCGCGCTCGACCCGAGCGAGACCAGCGAGCCGTGATCCGTGAAGAGATACGGCGGCCTTGAGCCGGGATCGGTCCCGGCGGGCAGCTGCAGCAGCGCGTAGAGATAGTCCGCCTGCTGGTGCGCCGACTGCGCGCGCGGCGGCACCGACTTGCCGTCCGGCTGCGGGCAGCACGCGCAGTCGCCGAACGCGAACACGCCCGGCACGCCCTCGACGCGCAGGTGTCCGTCCACCTTCACCTGGCCGCCGCGCGTGACCGGCAGGCCCACCTCGGCCAGCAACGGCGGCGCCTTGATGCCCGCGGCCCAGACGCACAGGTCGGCGGCGTAGACGTTGCCGTCGGCATCGGTCACGCGGTTGGCGTCGACGCGCACGACGCGGCACGACGTGTTGACCTCGACGTGGCGCTGCCCCAGCAGCCGCGTCGCGGCGGCCGACACGTTCTCCGCCAGCGGCGCGAGCAGGCGCGGCGCGCCTTCGAGGATGCGGATGCGCACGTCGCGCGCGGCGTCGATGTGGCGCAGGCCGTACTGCGCGTGCAGCGAGCTGGCCTCGCGCAGCTCCGCGGCCAGCTCCACGCCGGTGGCGCCGCCGCCGATGATCACGATGTCGAGGCCGGCCTTCGGATCGTGGCTCTTGCGCACGTCGGCCAGCGACAGCAGCTGCAGCATGCGCAGGCGGAAGCGCTCGGCGTCCTGCGGGCCGTCGAGCGAGAACGCGTGGTCGACGACGCCCGGCACGCCGAAGTCGTTGGACACGCTGCCGATCGCCAGCACCAGCGTCTCATAGCCGATGCGGCGTTCTGGCAGCACCTCGGCGGCGCCGTCCATCACGGCACCGACGACCAGCTCGCGCGCGGTCGTGTCCACGCCGGTCATCGGGCCGTACAGGAACGAGAAGCCGTTGTCGTGCGCCAGCATCTGGTACGACAGGCCTTCCTGGTGGATGTCCAGCGTGCCGGCCGCCACTTCGTGCAGCGACGGCTTCCAGATGTGGAACAGCTTGGCGTCGACGAGCGCGATGCGCTCGGCGCCCAGTTTGCGGCCTAGCTTGCAGGCCAGCTCGAGTCCGCCGGCGCCACCGCCGACGACGAGGATCTTGAAGGGTTGATCGGTCATCGATGTGCTTTGTCGTTGTGTCGGCTAGGTGTTTACCACGAGATGACGCGAACGATTGGGGTCGCGCCCTCAACTCGTCGGTTCGATAGTCGCGCCGCGGTGTTGGGCGCGCGCCAATCGTCCGGCACGCCGACCCGGCGGCGGCGTATGCTGGCCGTCAGCTTGCGCTGTCCAAGGAGTCCATCGATGACGTTCCGCCTTGTCCGCTCCGCCTCCGTTTCGCTGCTCGCGCTGATGGCGAATTTCGCTTTCGCCGCGCAGGTCGACGACGCCACCGCCGTCAAGATGGCGGCGCCGCACGAACTCGTCGTCGCGGGCGACCTGTCGCCGGCGCAGCGAGAGGCGATCCTGACGCCGATCAACAACCTGTACGGCTTCTGGAACAACGGCAGCCCGGACCTGCTGAAGAAGGCGCTGTCGCCCGAGTTCTTCGACCACGCGCTGCCGCCCGGCCGGCCGCAAGGCCCCGCGGGCCCGGCGGCGGCGTCCAAGGGCTTTCTCGCGGCGGTACCCGACCTCGTCGTCACGGTGTTGCAGCAGGTGGTGGCGGTCGACCGCGTCGTCTCGCAGGTGCGCCTGACCGGGCACTTCACGGGCAAGCTGGGCGACACGCAAGGCAAGGGCCAGGCGATCGACTTCACGGCGATCGACATCCTGCGCGTGCGCGACGGCAAGGTCACCGACAACTGGCACCTCGAGGACAACCTGGGCTTCATGCAGCAGGCGGGCTTGCTGGCGAAGTGAGCCGATGCTTCCCGGTCGTCAGGCTTCGTCGACGATCGAGTAGAGCCGGCGCAGCTCCTCGCGCGCCTGCGCGACGCAGTCCAAGCAGCCGTCGAAGTCGCCGCTGCCGTTCATGATCGCGCAGCCCCAGTTGGCGCCGGCGGCGTCGCGCTTGTGCCAGTACACGCCGCCGAAGAACACGTCGGCGCACTCGGCGCAGGGCAGGGCGATGGCGCTGATCATGCGGCGGATGTATTCGCGCGTCATGACGTGGCGGCCGGTGGCGTCGCGACTGGCGTCGGCGTGCACCGCGACGTCGGCGGCGGCCTCCATCGCGGTCTTGAACGACAGCATCGACGGCGCGTCGAGCGCGACGCCCAGCAGGTCGGCCGCGGCCCGCGTGCGCGCATGCCAGCGCCAGCGTCCGTCGGCTTGCCGAACGAATTCCACGGACTCGTCGGTGATGATCTCGCTGCGATCCACGCGCCTCCACTAGCCTTTGGCAGGATGGCTGAATCCTAGGCCTTTTTCGTGACGGAGTCCGCGTCGTCTCCGCGCACCGCGCCGCCACATCCTGTCACGCCACGGCCGGGCTTGCCGTTTGCCGATGAGCGGGTGAAACCACCCGGAGGTGAGCCATGATTTCCACCGTCTCCAGTCCCGAGAAGATACCGTCCTCGCACCCCGCGCCGTTCGAGAAGGGCTGGGTGCCCCAGGGCTACATCGGGCCCGTCGCCTTGCCCGGCACCGGCCGCATGGTGTTCTGGACCGGCCGCATCGCGATCGGCCTGCGCTACGCGCCGCCGGAGCGCGTGCAGCATTGATCCGATTCGTGCCGGCGCCGGCCGGCGCGGGCGTCGACGACATCTCGCCGCTGTGCGCGCGCGGGCGCGGCTTCATTCATGCCCGCGGGCTCGCCGAGAGCCCGAAAAAAAGCCCCGCGTCGCGGGGCTTCTTCGTTGGCGGCGGCAGACGCTGGTCGTGTCCGCTGCACGCCAAAGTTATTTGACGATGATGTCGTTGCGAACGCCGGCGACGCCGTTGGTGTCGCGCGCCAGGCGCTCGGCCATCATGCGTTCCTCGTTCGACTTGGCGAAGCCGGACAGCTGCACCACGCCCTTCATCGTGTCGACCTTGATGGCCATCGCGCTGACCGTCGGATCCTCGGCGAACTTGGCCTTGACCTTGGTGGTCACGGCGGAGTCGTCGACGTAGGAGCCGACGGTTTCCTGGTGACGCTCGACGGCACAGCCGGTGGCGGTGACGAGCGCCGTGGCCGCGACCATGGCGGCGATGGCAAGGCGGGTGATCATGTTGTGCTCCTTCGGGATCTTGATGGATACGGTACTTGCACGATAGGACGGCGAGCGCTCGGGCACGATAGGCGGACGACGGGTCGCACTGTCGGACAGCACCGACACCATGCTGCAGGCGCACATGCGCACGGCTGCGGCCGTGGCGCGCCTAACCGACGTTTGCAGGCGGCTGCGGGTAGCTGCCCGGCCCGAGCAGGGTGGCGACGTCGTGCGTGGAGTCCACGGCGTCCTGCACGTGATCGGGCAGCGGCAGCCGTGCCTGGATCGTCGTGCCCAGCCCGAGCTTGGACTTGATCTTGAGCTGGCCCTGCGACGACTGCACGCGAAAGCGCATGCCCGCGAGCCCGTGCGCCGCGGCGCGCGAGGCGGCCGGATCGAAGCCGATGCCGTCGTCGCGCACGGCGATCACGGCCCAGCCGCCGCGTGCCGAGAGGCTCACGTTGACGCTGGACGCGCTCGCGTACTTCGCCACGTTGGTGAGCGCCTCCTGCACGAGGCGGTAGACGGTGAGCTTGCCGGCGTCGTCCAGCGGCAGCTCCTCGATCTCGGTGTCGACCTCGAGTTCGCTGCGTTCGGCGAACTCGGTGCACAGGATCTCGAGCGCGGCCTTGAGGCCGAGATTGTTCAGCGACGACGGCCGCAGGTCCTCGATGATGCGGCGCTTGAGCGCGATGCCTTCGTCGAGCGTCTTGACGAGGTGCACCATGCGTTCGAGCACCTCGGGCGGCGCGGCGGAGAGCCGGCTGCGCATGCGCGCGACATCGAGCTTGGCGGCGGTGAGCAGGCCGCCGAGCTCGTCGTGCAGCTCGCGCGCGAGGCTGCTGCGCTCGTCCTCGCGCGCCGTCTGCAGGTGCTTGGCGATCTGCGTGATGTCGCGCGTGCGGCGTTCCACCTCCACTTCGAGGCGGTCGCGTTCGAAGCGCAGCTGCGCGGCGCGCTCCACGCGCTCGTCGTCGAAGCGGCGCGCCTGACGCGCGTACAGCAGCAGCGCGCCCAGGCTCACGATCACCAGCGCGGCGATCCCGATGCGCGAGAACAGCAGCGTCTCGTTGAGCAGTTCGCGCGACTCGTCGATGCGCGCCGTCTCCACCCGCGCCATGCCGCGCGCCTGGCCTTCGATCGCCAGCATGGTCTCGCGGCCGATGTCGGTCAGCACGACATCGCGCCAGCCGTCGCTGGCCTTGTTGTCGAACATCTTGACCGTGGTGTCGAGCTCGGACATGCGCTGGCGCGTCAGCTCGTCGAGCTTCCTGACGTCGGCACTTCTGTCGGGCCACGCCGAGTAGATCTGCGCCAGCTTCGCCAGCTGTGCCTGCACCTGCGCTGCGGCGCGCGTGTACGGATCCTTGTATTCGGGACGGCCCGTCAGCAGATAGCCGCGCTGCCCGGATTCGGCCGCGATCACCTCGCGCATCAGCAGGCTGACCTCGACGCGGGCGTCGAGCAGGGCCTCGCGGCTCGCGATCACGCTGCGCGCCCGCTCGTGGCCGATCTCGTTGGTCAGCAGCACGGCGACGCCGAGCAGGACCGCCACTGGCGCCGCGAAGCGGCTGCGCCGCGCGGTTTCCAGCGTTCTCAGGAATGACATGTCGGGTTCCCCGCTACACTTGACTGACTCGGCTCGCCGCTTGCCCTCGACGCGACAGCGTGACCCACGAGGCGAACTGGCCGATTCAATCGGCAAGTCGCCGACCCGAATTCAAGTTCATCGATTCCGCGGGAGACTACATGATTCGCGTTGTGATCGTCGACGATCATGCGATCGTCCGCTCCGGCCTCCGGCAGTTCCTGTCCGACCACGTCGACCTGCGCGTCACGGGCGAGGCCGCCGATGGCCGCGAAGCGCTCGAGCTCGTCCGTGGCGGCGACCTCGACGTGCTGCTGATGGATCTGTCGATGCCCGACCAGAGCGGCGTCGACGCGCTCGCGGCCATCAAGGCGCGCCGTCCCGACCTGCCCGTGCTCATCCTCAGCGGCTTCCCGGAAACCCACTACGCCACGACGCTGCTGCGCCAGGGCGCCAGCGGCTACCTCAACAAGGGCTGCGACCCCGACGACATCGTCAAGGCGATCCGCACCGTGGCGATGGGCCGGCGCTACATCACGGCCCAGGTGGCCGAGATGCTGGCCGACGGTGCCGCAGGCGCGGCCGGCCGGCCGCCGCACGAGGGGCTGTCCGAGCGCGAGCTGCAGGTGTTCCTGCGCCTGGCCAAGGGCGAGACGGTGGGCCAGATCGCCGAGGGCATGTTCCTCAGCGTGAAGACGGTCAGCACGTACCGGGCGCGCACGCTGGAGAAGCTGCAGCTCGAGACCAACAGCGACCTGACCTACTACGCCTTGAAGAACGGCCTGATCCAGTAAGGCCGACGGCAGCGTCGAACAGGCGCCTCGCCCGAGGCGTCCGGTCATCGCCATGCTTCGTCCGCGCGCGCCTACGCGGGACGCGCCGCGCGCGCGACGCAGTGATCGACCAGGGCGTCGATCTCGCCGGACTTGTCGAACACCGCGCTGGCGCCCAGCGCGAGGCACTGGCGCCGGATGTCTGCGGTGGCGTAGTTGGTGAGCACCACGCGCTCGAACGGCGCGTCGGCGTCGTGCAGCGCGCGCAGCACGCCCATGCCGGAGCCCTGGCGCAGGAAGATGTCGATGATCGCGATGTCGCAGCGATTGCCGGTGTCGCTTAGCCAGGTCAATGCGCCGGCCTGATCCACGGCGGTGCCGACCACCTTCACGGGGGCCATTTCCTCCAGCGCCGCGATCAGGTTCTCCTGGATCACCGGGCTGTCCTCGACGACGAAAGCCAACAGGTTCGACATGCCACAAGCCGATCCGCCGACGAAGCCGGCGCGACCTTCTGCTCCACATTGTGCAACGACCGGAATGATTCCGATCAGGCGGGGCGCTTGCTCGTGGCGCCTCCGTTGCGGCGCAACCATGGCGCCGCGCAGCTCGTCCGATCAACTCAGTCGTTCGGGACGTCTCCGGAGGTGAGATGTTGCCAGGTCGACGGAAACGCAGCCTCGTCGCCGAGGTTGTCGTCGGCATGGAGCAGGTCGAACGGGTCGCCGATGCTCAGCATGGCGCCTTGCTCGAGTTTCGCGTCGTGTGCTTGTCCTGCAGAGAAGTTGTCCATGTCCGCCTCCGACCAGCCGGTGTCTGTTGGGCGACTGCGCTGGGGGCGCTCGTCTACCGTGGAGCCAGTTTGCTCAGGCATGGCCGTGCTGAACATAGGCTGACCGCCACACCCCTTGTCGGACACCGCCTACAAGCGGCTTTCTTGGCTGACCCGGCGCTGCCGCTCGTACCTTCCCAGAGAAGTTCAAGGGAGCGGTGGCACCGGCCCTGCCGGGGCACACGCGGCCGGCCCCTCGGGGGCAGGGAGCGCCAGCGACCGTGGGCCCCATATGTATCAAGGGGTTCGCACCATGTCGGTGCCGGCCTACCCGGTCGCCGGTCTCGGCCTACCGGCGATCGGCTCCTTGGCCGATTGGGTTGGCGGGGTTCGCGGCGTACCTTAGAGCCATGACTACCTACACCACCCCCCACTTCGCGACTGGCCTCTCTGACCGCAACGTGCGTACGGAGCCCTCCCTGAATCGCGCTCGCCCCGCTTCGGCGGCCCCCTACCGTACCGCAGGCGTCTCGAACGAAGCCGCCATGCTCGCCGACGGGCCCACGCCCGACTGGCAGCCGGGTGCCGCCAAGGGTGGCGTGCCGAAGGCCGCGATCGGCGCGCTCGGCGCCGCGCTGGTGGGCGGTGTCGCGCTCGCCATCGTGCTGCTGGCGCCGTCGAACAAGGTCGTCAAGCAGGTCATGCCCGACCCGGTCGCGCAGGCCACGGCGCAGAACGCCGCGGCGCAGAAGTCGGTCGACTCGTCGGATGCGGCCGTCAAGGAAATGGACCAGAACGCCCCGGCCGCGGGCAACACCGCCGCGACGGACGCCTCCTCCACGCAGCAGGCCGCCGCGCCCGCCGCGGCTCCGGTCGTCCCGGCGCCCGTCCAGGCCGTGACCCCGGACGCGCCGCCCGTGGTCAATGCCCCGGTCGCCCGCGTGCGCCACGTGCCCGTACCCGTCGTCGCCACGCCGCGCGTCGCGCCGCAGCCGGTGCAGAGCGCCCCGGCCGTGACGCCGGACGTGCCCGCGCCCGCGCCGGTCGTGACGCCGCCAGCCGACATTCAGCCGCCAGCAATGCAGCAGACACCTGAGGCGCCGACAGTCACTCCGTCGGTTCCGACCCCTGCGCCGACTCCGGATACCCCGGCCCCTACCCCGGCGCCGACCCCAAGCGAGTAAGGTCGGTTACAGCAGATACCGCAACGCCCGCATCGGCCGCATGGCCGGTGTGACTTCGGAGAGCCATCATGACGCTGCACTTCCACTGGTTGCACGCCCCGCGTTGGCTGGCTCACGGCCACGTCAACCGGGCAATGACGCTGGTGCTGGGCATCATCGGCGTCTCCCTGCTGTTCAGCGCGTTGCGCGTGGTCGATGCGGCCGTCTCCGGGGCGCTGGTCGAACGCCGGGCCCCGGCGACAGTCCCGATGGCTTCCGGCGCGATGGCCGGGCCCGAGTTCGTGATCGGCACCGAGCCGCCGGCCGCCAGCGCGCCGATCGACGCGGTCGAAGTCCCTGACGCGACCGCCGAAGCGATCAGCCTCTGATCCGCACCTCCCTCCGAGCCCCGGAACCGCGCCCTGCGCGGTTTCTTTCATTTACTGGCTGGGGCTTGCGTCGATTGAACCTTGACCCGGATTGAAGTAGCCTGCCACCCTTTCGCCACGAGCGTTTCCGCGAGCGTGGGCAGCAGGTGGCGCAGCTTGGACGCGACGGCCGAATTGGCGGCCAGGATGGTCCAGCCGTCATCGTCCAGCGGGCCGGCACGCAGGTGCTGGCGCAGCAGGCCGGGCAGCACGTCCGCAAGCGCGTCCAGGCGCGCCTGCGACGCGCGCACGCGTGCCAGCAGGTTGGACAAGCCGCTGTCGCCCGCGAGGCTGTCGCCGAGGGGCCGCACCAGCGGCACCACGGAGTGGCGACCGGGCAAGGGCGCGTAGAACGCCTGCGGCCGCGGCGCGGTGGGTTTGTCGGCGGGTTTTTGGGGTCTTGGCGGGGCCATCTCTCGGAGAGTGTAGCGATGCAAATAATGATCACCCACGGCGGCCTGTCCCGCACGCGGGTCGTGCACGTCAGCGCGACTCAGGTCATCTTGTCGATAGCCGTGCTGGTGATCGCGATCCTGGCGTTGTCCGGCGCGATCTACCACTATTTCTTCCTCAAGGCCGCCCGCGAGGGCTGGCCCGTCGTCAGCCAGCTCGTGAAGCTGGTGGTGCACGACGAGAGCGCCCAGCGCGACAAGATCATGCGCGAGAACCTCGACGCGATGGCGCAGAAGGTGGGCGACATGCAGGCGCGCATGATCAAGATCGAGGCGATGGGCGACCGCGTCTCGGGCATGGCCGGGCTGAAGCCGGAGGATCTGTCGGGCGTCACGCGACCCAAGGGCGGCGGCTCAGGCGGCCCGTTCGTGCCGATGAACAGTCCCGGCTTCAACGAGCTCAATGGCGCGCTGGACGCGCTCTCGGAGGCCGCGGGCGAGCAGAGCGACGTGCTGACGCTGTCGGAGTCGCGCCTGCTGGAGTCGCGCCTGAAGACGCTGATGATCCCGAGCAGCCGTCCGATCGACGTGCCGGTGGGCTCGGGCTTCGGCTTCCGCGCTGACCCGTTCACCGGCCGCGGCGCGCTGCATACCGGCCTCGATTTCCCGTCGCCGGTCGGCACCGAGATCCACGCCGCCGCCGGCGGGGTGGTGCGCACCGCCGAGATGCATCCCGAGTACGGCCTCATGCTGGAGATCGACCACGGCAACGGGCTGATGACGCGCTACGGCCATACCTCGAAGATCCTGGTGAAGGTGGGCGACCTGGTCAAGCGCGGCCAGGTCGTCGCCGACGTCGGCACCACTGGCCGCTCCACCGGGCCGCACCTGCATTTCGAGGTGCTGGTGGACGGCATCCCGCAGGATCCGCAGCGCTTCCTGGCCGGGCCGAACGCGAAGCCGGCGGTGCAGACGGCGGCGGGCCAGGCCATGCCTTTGGGAGCCGAACACCGCTAGTTGGCTAGGGTTGCCGCCCTCGGGCGGGCAACCCCTGAATGCTACACTTCGCCGTTTTTCGCCTCCCGGGCGAGCCCGGCCCCTGGCCGGTCGCCTGGCGTGCACGGACCGCCGTTCCTCTCGGGGAAAACGCGGAAACCGTCGTGCTGCGGCCTTGCCCTCGCGCGTTGCGTCCCCAGATGCGCCGCAGTGCGAAGTCGCCAGAAGGCTTCGAGAATTTGCTTGCCACCCCTGGCAGGCCCGCGGCTCACAGCCGGCTCCGCCAAAACCGGCCGCCGTGCGTTGTCCGCGGCCTGTCTTCCCGGCCCAGAACCCACGCATGTTGCCCAAGCTTCTTACCCAGATTTTCGGTAGCCGAAACGATCGCCTGCTCAAGCAATACAGGCGCGTCGTCGAGAAGGTCACCACGTTCGAGGCGCCCACCGCGGCATTGAGCGACGAGGCCTTGAAGGGCAAGACGGCCGAGTTCAAGGCGCGCGTGGAGCAGGGCACCTCGCTCGACGACCTGCTGCCGGAGGCCTTCGCGGTCGTCCGCGAGGCCGGCAAGCGCGCGCTGAAGATGCGCCATTTCGACGTCCAGCTGATCGGCGGCATGACGCTGCACGAGGGCAAGATCGCGGAAATGCGCACCGGCGAAGGCAAGACGCTGATGGCCACGCTGCCGATCTACCTGAACGCGCTGACCGGCAAGGGCGTGCACCTGATCACGGTCAACGACTACCTCGCGCGCCGCGACGCCGAGTGGATGGCCCGCCTGTACAACTTCCTGGGCCTGACGGTCGGCGTGAACGTGCCGGGGCTGTCGCGCGAGGAGAAGCAGGCGGCCTACAACGCCGACATCACCTACGGCACGAACAACGAGTTCGGCTTCGACTACCTGCGCGACAACATGGTCTACGAGACCGGCGATCGCGTGCAGCGCGGGCTGAACTTCGCCATCGTCGACGAGGTCGACTCGATCCTGATCGACGAGGCGCGCACGCCGCTGATCATCAGCGGCCAGGCCGAGGACCACACCGAGCTGTACGTGCGCATCAACGCCGTCGTGCCGGCGTTGAAGCGCCAGATCGGCGAAGCCGATCCGCGCACCGGAGAGGGTGTCATCGAGCCGGGCGACTTCACGGTCGACGAGAAGGCCCACCAGGTCACGCTGACCGAATCCGGCCACGAGCGCGCCGAGGAACTGCTGGCGCAGGCCGGCCTGCTGATCGAGGGCGAGAGCCTTTACGCCGCGTCCAACATCTCGCTGATGCACCACGTGTACGCCGCCTTGCGCGCGAATCACCTGTATCACCGCGACCAGCACTACGTCGTCGCCAATGGCGAAGTCACCATCGTCGACGAGTTCACCGGCCGCCTGATGACGGGCCGGCGCTGGTCGGACGGCCTGCACCAGGCCGTCGAGGCCAAGGAAGGCGTCGAGATCCAGAGCGAGAACCAGACGCTCGCGTCGATCACGTTCCAGAACTACTTCCGCATGTACGCCAAGCTGGGCGGCATGACGGGCACGGCCGACACCGAGGCCTACGAATTCCAGGAGATCTACGGCCTCGAGACCGTGGTGATCCCGCCGAACCGCCCGACGCAGCGCAAGGACGAGCTCGACCTGGTCTACAAGACCGCGCGCGAGAAGTACCTGGCGGTCGTCGAGGACATCCGCGACTGCGTCAACCGCGGCCAGCCGGCGCTGGTGGGCACGACCTCGATCGAGAACTCCGAGCTGCTGTCGGGCCTGCTGCAGAAGGCGCAGATCCCGCACCAGGTGCTCAACGCCAAGCAGCACGAGCGCGAAGCGCTGATCGTCGCGCAGGCGGGCCGCCCGGGCGCGATCACGATCGCCACCAACATGGCCGGCCGCGGCACCGACATCGTGCTGGGCGGCAACGTCGAGAAGCAGGTCGAGCACATCGAGGCCGACGACTCGATCCTGCCGGACGACAAGGCGCGCCGGATCAAGCAGCTGCAGGACGAATGGGCGGCGATCAACGCGCAGGTCAAGGCCGCCGGCGGCCTGCGCATCATCGCCACTGAGCGCCACGAGTCGCGCCGCATCGACAACCAGCTGCGCGGCCGCTCGGGTCGCCAGGGCGATCCGGGTGCGTCGCGCTTCTACCTGTCGCTGGAAGATCCGCTGATGCGCATCTTCGCGGGCGACCGCGTCAAGGCGATCATGGAACGCCTGAAGATGCCCGAAGGCGAGGCGATCGAGGCCGGCATCGTCAGCCGCAGCCTGGAAGGCGCGCAGCGCAAGGTCGAGGCGCGCAACTTCGACATGCGCAAGCAGCTGCTGGAGTACGACGACGTCGCCAACGACCAGCGCAAGGTGATCTACCAGCAGCGCAACGAGATCCTCGAGGCGAAGTCGCTGGTCAACCAGATCGCCAACCTGCGCGAAGGCACGATGGACGACCTCGTGCGCGCCTTCGTGCCGGCGGAGAGCGTCGAGGAACAGTGGGACCTGCCCGGCCTGCAGAAGGCGCTGCTCGCCGAGTACCTGCTCGACGTCAACCTGACCGAGCTGGTCGAGAAGGCCGACTCCATCAACGACGAGGAGATCGTCGAGGCGGTCGTCAAGGCCGCCAAGGCGGCGTTCCAGGTCAAGCTGGACATGGTCGGCGAGGAGCAGTTCACGCCGTTCATGCGCATGGTGCTGCTGCAGAACCTGGACAGCAACTGGCGCGAGCACCTGGCCGCGCTCGACTACCTGCGCCAGGGCATCCACCTGCGCGGCTATGCGCAGAAGAACCCGAAGCAGGAATACAAGCGCGAGGCCTTCGAGCTGTTCTCGACGCTGATCGACACCGTCAAGACCGAGGTCACGAAGGTGCTGCTGACGGTGCGCGTGCAGACGCAGGAGCAGGCCGCGCAGGCCGCGCAGGCGATCGAGCAGAGCGCCGAGGTGGTCGGCAACGTGCAGTACACGCACCCGAACGACGACGGCAGCGTCAGCGAGGAAAGCGCCCCGCTGAACCTGGGCGCCGGCGCCCCGGGCATGCCCCGCGTCGGCCGCAACGACCCGTGCCCCTGCGGCAGCGGCAAGCGCTTCAAGGAATGCCACGGCAAGCTCGCGTGACGTCTTGATGACAGCTCCTTGAGCGGGAGCGTGATCCCAACAAAGCCGCATCGGTGTCGGACCGCATGCGGCTTTGTCATTTCGGACAAGGTTTAGCCGCGACAATCCCCGCCATGGCTTTCGAGAAGAATTTCTTCCCCCGTCAGGTCGTCGAGGCGGGCAATCGTTGGGACTGGGCGCTGCTGCCGCTGGTGCTGGCCGGGCTGGTGCTGCTCGGATACGGCGGCGCGCAGATGACGCGCCCATACCACCTCGGCGACGCGCTGCCGCTGACGCTCGATCCGTGGCAGCTGCCTTACTACCTGCTGCGCACGACGCTGCGCATGCTGCTGGCGCTGGTCTTCTCGCTGCTGTTCAGCTTCGCGTTCGCCACCGCGGCGGCGCGCTGGCGCGCGGCCGAGAAGGTGCTGGTGCCGATGCTGGACATCCTGCAGTCGATCCCGATCCTGGGCTTCCTCGCGATCACCGTCACCGGCTTCATCGCGATGTTCCCGGGCAACCTGTTCGGCGTCGAGTGCGCGGCGATCTTCGCGATCTTCACGTCGCAGGCCTGGAACATGGCGTTCAGCCTGTACCAGTCGATGCGCACCGTGCCCGGCGAGCTGCAGGAGGCCGCGCGCGTGTTCCAGCTGTCGGCGTGGCAACGCTTCTGGCGCCTCGAGCTGCCGTTCGCGATGCCCGGGCTGCTGTGGAACATGATGATGTCGATGTCGGGCGGCTGGTTCTTCGTCGTCGCGTCCGAGGCCATCGCCGTCTCCGGCCAGAACATCAAGCTGCCCGGCGTCGGCTCGTACATCGCGCTGGCCATCGAGGCGCGCAACCTCCAGGCGATCGGCTGGGCCATCCTGGGCATGCTGATCGGCATCATGCTGTACGACCAGTTGCTGTTCCGGCCGCTGGTGGCCTGGGCCGACAAGTTCCGTTTCGAGGAAGGCGGCCAGGAGACGGCGCCGACGTCGTGGCTGCTGACGTGGTCGCGCCGCACCGAGCGCATCGCCAAGCTGGGCGAGCGCTTCACGCACGCGCTGGAGAGCACGTTCACGTGGTTTCGCGTCGTGCATGACGGCACGTCGATCCGCGCGCGCCCGCACGTCGCCAGCGGCACGCTCGCGCGCGCGTGGGACGCGCTGATCGCGGCCGGCGGCCTGTTCGCGGTCTGGGAGCTCTACACCTTCGTGCACGCGGAGGTCGGCTTCGGCGAGGTCTGGCACGTCTTCCTGCTGGGCTGCGCGACGATGCTGCGCGTGGTGATCCTGATCACGCTGGCCGCGCTGTTCTGGGTGCCGGTGGGCGTGTGGATCGGGTTGCGGCCGATCTGGTCCGGCCGGCTGCAGGCGGTGGCGCAGTTCCTCGCCGCGTTCCCGGCCAACCTGATGTTCCCGGGCGCCGTCGTGCTGATCGTGCACTGGCACCTGAACCCCGACATCTGGCTGTCGCCGCTGATGGTTTTCGGCACGCAGTGGTACCTGCTGTTCAACGTGATCGCCGGCGCGTCGTCGATCCCGTCGGAGCTGCGCTTCGCCGCCGGCAACATGGGGCTGACCGGCTGGCTGAAGTGGAAGCGCTTCCTGCTGCCGGCGGTGTTCCCCAGCTTCGTCACCGGCGCCATCACGGCCAGCGGCGGCTCGTGGAACGCCAGCATCGTGTCGGAGTACGTCACGTGGGGCGACACGACGCTGGAGGCCAAGGGCCTGGGCAGCTACATCGCCCACTTCACCGCCACCGGCGACTTCCACCGCATCGCGCTGGGCATCTGCGTGATGTGCGTCTTCGTGATGGGCATGAACCACTTCGTGTGGCGCAAGCTGTACCGCATCGCCGAAGAACGCATGCATTTCTGATCGAGCAAGTCATGGAAAAACACGGTCCTCCGATCATTCAAATCAACGACGTCCGCAAGTCCTTCCGCGCCGCGGACGGCCGCGAGCGGCCGGTGCTCGAGGGCGTCGACTTCACGCTGCGCGAGGGCGAGATCGTCGCGCTGCTGGGCCAGTCGGGCTCGGGCAAGAGCACGCTGCTGCGCATCATGGCCGGCCTCATCGGCGTCGACTCGGGCACCGTGCAGTACCGCGGCCAGCCGCTGTACGGGCCGGCGCGCGCGATCAGCATGGTGTTCCAGTCGTTCGCGCTGTTCCCCTGGCTGACGGTGCAGCAGAACGTCGAGCTGGGCCTGGAGGCGCGCGGCATCGCACGCGCGGAACGCGCCGAGCGCGCGGAGGCGGCGATCAGCCTGATCGGGCTGTCCGGCTTCGAGGGCGCGCTGCCGCGCGAGCTCTCGGGCGGCATGCGCCAGCGCGTGGGCATCGCGCGCGCGCTCGTCACGCAGCCCGACGTGCTGCTGATGGACGAGGCCTTCTCGGCACTCGACGTGCTGACCGGCGAACGCCTGCGCGATGACATCCTCGAGCTGTGGACGCAAGGCGGCATGCCCACCAAGGCGATGCTGGTGGTGTCTCACAATATCGAGGAAGCGGTGCTGATGGCGGACCGCATCCTGATCTTCGCGAGCGACCCGGGCCGCATCCGCTTCCAGCTGGCGATCGACCTGCCGCGTCCGCGCATCGCCGATTCGGCCGAGGTGCGTTCGCTGATCGACGAGGTCTACGCGCTGATGACCGCCGGCGCCGGCCGCGCCGACCGCACCACCGAGGAACCCGAGGCGCTGCGCCTGTACGACCGCCTGCCCGAGGCCGACATCGCGCGCATGGAGGGCCTGCTGGAGCTGCTCGCCGGTCCGCCCTTCCACGGCGAGGCCGACCTGCCCAAGCTGGCCGAGGAATCCGAACTCACCGACGACGAACTGCTGCCGGTGGCGCGCGCCATCGACCTGCTGGGCCTCGCCCGCGTGCAGAGCGGCGACCTGCACCTCACGCTGGTGGGCCGGCGCTACGTCGACGGCGACCACACGGTGCGCCAGGAGCTGTTCGGCCAGCAGGTGCTGGAGAACGTGCCGCTCGCCGCGCACATCCGCCACAGCCTCGAGCAGGATCCGGAACGCGCGCTGCCCGAGCAGCCGTTCCTGCGGCTGCTGCAGCAGCATCTCGATCCGGCCGAGGCCGAACGCGTGCTCAAGACGGTCATCGAATGGGGCCGCCACGGCGAGGTCTTCGAGTACGACTTCCACGCCGGCAGCATCCACCTGCCGGACGACCAGCAGGACGAGGCGGCGTCGCGCAATTCCATCATCGAGTGACGTCGCGCGGCGCGGTTCTTGCCTGCCGACGTTGACGCGCTTTTGGTTGTCCGTGCCTTCTAGAATCGCGTCTCTTCCCAGGAGCTCAGCCCATGCCCGTCAACCTCACCGCCCCCCAGCCCGCCGACCTGCATCCCGTTCCCGGCGTCCGCGTGGGCATCGCGATGGCCGGCGTGCGCAAGGCCAACCGCAAGGACCTGGTCGCGTTCGTGCTGGACGCCGGCAGCGTGGTGGCGGGCGTCTTCACGCAGAACCGCTTCTGCGCCGCGCCGGTGCAGGTCTGCCGCGAGCACCTGGCGACGGGCAACCACGACGGCCAGGACGGCATCCGCGCGCTGGTCGTCAACACCGGCAACGCGAACGCGGGCACCGGCGCCGACGGCCTCGCGCGCGCGCGCCGCACCTGCGAGGCCGCGGCCGGGCTGCTGGGCATCAAGCCGGCACAGGTGCTGCCGTTCTCCACCGGCGTGATCATGGAGCCGCTGCCGGTCGAGCGCATCGAGGCCGGCCTGCCGGCGGCGCTCGGCGACCTCGCCGCCGCCAACTGGGCGCAGGCGGCCGAAGGCATCATGACCACCGACACGCTGCCCAAGGCCGCGTCGACGCAGCTCACGATCGGCGGCAAGACGGTCACCGTCACCGGCATCAGCAAGGGTGCCGGCATGATCCGCCCGAACATGGCCACGATGCTGGGCTTCCTGGCCACCGACGCCGTGATCGCCGCGCCGCTGCTGCAGAAGCTCGCGAAGCAGGCAGCCGATGCCTCGTTCAACCGCATCACGATCGACGGCGACACGTCGACCAACGACAGCTTCGTCGTGATGGCCACGCAGCAGGCCGGCCACGCGCGCATCGATTCGCTGGACTCCGACGACGGCCGCGCGCTCGCCGCCGCGGTCACGCAGGTCGCGCAGCGGCTGGCCCAGGCCATCGTGCGCGACGGCGAGGGCGCGACGAAGTTCATCACGGTGCAGATCGACGGCGGCCGCGACGAGGCCGAGTGCCGGCTCGCGGCCTACGCGATCGCGCACTCGCCGCTGGTCAAGACGGCGTTCTTCGCGAGCGACCCCAACCTGGGCCGCATCCTGGCCGCGGTCGGCTACGCCGGCATCGCCGACCTGGACCAGTCGCGCATCGCCCTGTTCCTCGACGACGTCGCGGTGGTCACCGACGGCGGCCGCCGCGCCGACTACCGCGAGGAGGACGGCGCGCGCGTGATGAAGCAGTCCGAGATCACGGTGCGCGTCGACCTCAAGCGAGGCAACGCGTCGGCCACCGTGTGGACGTGCGACCTGTCGTACGACTACGTCAAGATCAACGCCGACTACCGGAGCTGAGCCGTTGGCGTCTGCTCCGCTCACGCTGACGCAGCTGCGTCGCGACCGTCGCCTGATCTGGTGGTGGCTGCCCGTCGGCAGTGCGGCGATGTACCTGGTCATCTGGGCTTGGCGGCAGTTCGCCGGCGAGCCGCCGCCGGCGCTTTACACGACGCTCGACGTCCTCTGGATCGCGGTCACGTTCAGCCTGATCGCGCGCCGCACGGCCAGCCGCTGCCCGAAGTGCGACCATCGCTGGCTGCGCGGATTTCCGTGGATATCGCTGAAGAAGGTCGAGTGCAGCGCCTGCGGCTACCGGATGCCCGAGGTTTGAGCCTCGGCCGACAGTGTTGCGTAGACGGCGCCCCACCCCCGGTGGGGTGCTTGCCTGCGGACGCGGGCCGCTGCTACCATCGACGCTCATCACCAGCCACGGCTTGCCCACGGACATGAACCCCCGCCACACCGCCGACCGACGACGCGCTCCGCGTGGCGGCTCGGTGCGTCCGGCGCAAGGCGGGAACGCGGCACGTGGCGTCATCGTGGCCACGGGCATCGTCGCCGCGCTGGTGTTGCAACTGGCCGGTCCGCGGCTGCAGTGCCGCCTGGCCGACCTGATGGGCATCGACGCGCTGGCGCCCAGCGCCGCGCCGGCGATGGCTCCGGCCTCCGCGCCCGGCTGCGGCTCGCCATCCGGCGCCAATCCGATGCATCCGTGCAAGGTCGCAGCCGCGACCGCCGGAACCGCACCGGTCATCTAGCTCTCCCAGCACCGTCGGGCTCAAGCCCGCTACTGCTGGGAAACCCAGCGGTAGTCGTCGTCCATCCGGGACGCGCCGCTGCCAGACAACCCGGCCACCGCCGCCCACGAGGCTGCGACGTGGCCCGAGGACAGGGAGAAGAAGAGACATGGACAAGAAACTCGGCATGACCGCCCTCGGGGCTGACGGCGGTGCCGTGCAGCGCGCGCTGGCCGCCCTGCAGGCGCGCTTCGCGCTGGCGCCCAACGATCTGCTGCGCGACGCCGTCTATCGGCGCCTGTGGACGTCGGTGCTCACCAGCTCGTTCGGCGCGCAGATCATGATGCTGGCGCTGCCGCTGACCGCGGCCGTGTTGCTGCATGCGTCGCCCACGCAGATGGGCGCGCTCACCACGATGGAGCTGCTGCCGTTCGTGCTGTTCTCGCTGCCGTCGGGCGTGTGGCTGGACCGCGTGCGCAAGCTGCCCGTCTACATCGCCGGCGAGATCACGCTCGCGATCGCCGCCGCCAGCGTGCCGCTCGCCTGGTGGATGCATCAGCTGTCCATCGCCTGGCTGTACGTGGTGGCCTTCATCATCGGCATCGTCAACACCTCGGCGGGCAGCGCCTCGCAGGTCGTGCTGACGCAGGTGGTCGAGCGCGACCGGCTGGTCGAGGCCAACGCGAAGAACGCGTTGGCGAGCTCGGGCGCCGACGTCGCCGGGCCGGGCCTGGCCGGCGCGCTGATCAAGCTGTTGGGCGCGCCCGTCGCGCTGTTGTTCGACGCGGTGCTGCTGCTGATCTCGGCCGCGATCCTGCGCGGCATCCGGGTCGACGAGAAGCCGCCGTCGGGCGAGAGCGAGTTCTGGCCCGAGCTGATGGCCGGGCTGCGCTTCGTGCTGCACAACCGCCTGCTGGTGGTGCTGGCGTGCTGCGCCGGCGGGTGGCAGATGTGCAACAACTCGGCGCAGGTGGTCAACATCCTGTTCGCCACGCGCACGCTCGGGCTGTCGGAGCAGAGCGTGGGCCTGAGCTACGTCTGCCTGGGTTTCGGCACGGTGCTGGCGGCGCTGGTCGGCCATCGCATCAGCCGCCATTTCGGGCCCGGGCCGTCGATGACGATGGGCATCGGCTCGTGCAGCCTCGGCTGGACGCTGCTGGCGATGGCGCCCGTCGGGCCGCTGGGCGTCGCGATCTTCGCGCTCAACCTGATGTTGTTCGGCCTCGGCGCGGTGCTGATGTTCATCAACTTCCTGGCGCTGCGCCAGTCGGTGACGCCCGCGCCGATGCTGGGGCGCATGACCAGCACGATGCGCTGGCTGATCCTGCTGCCCGCGGTGCCCGGCGCGCTGGCCGGCGGCTGGCTGGGCGAGCACGTCGACCTGCGCGCGTCGCTCGCGTTCTCGGGCGGCTGCGGGCTGCTGCTGACGCTGGTGGCCTGGCGCAGCCCGGTGCTGCGCGCCATCCGCGTGCTGCCCCGGTTGCCCGATGCCGAGACGGACGTCGCCGTGGAATTGCTGCAGCCTTAGGTCAACGCGCTGCGCGGGCGTCGCTCGAGTAGCGCTCGACCTCGTCGGTGATGACGCCGTCGACGCCCGCCGCGCGCACCGCGGCGAGGTCGGTCGGCGCGTTGACGGTGTAGACCAGCGCGCGCATGCCCGCGCCGTGCAGGCGCTGCACGAGCGCGGCGTCCATCAGCGGGAAGTGCGTGACGACCGCGCGGCACGCCAGGCGCTGCGCCGTCTCGAACCAGCCGGCCCACAGCGCCTCGAGCAGCAGCGCGCGCGGCAGCGCGGGCACCGAGGCGGCCGCGGCCTCCAGCGCGGGCACCTCGAAGGAGCTGAGCAGCGGCGGCGGCGCGCTGCCGGCCCACAGCTGCGCGGCGGCGCGCGCGACGAGGTCGCCGGTGCGGGTCTCGACGCCGGGCGTCGGCTTGATCTCGAGGTTGACGGCCAGGCCGTTGGCCAGCACGAAGCGCGCGATCGCCGCCAGCGTCGGCATCGCCTCGCCGGCGTGGCGCGCGCCGTGCCAGCTGCCGGCGTCGAGCTGCGACAGCGCGGTCCACGGCCGCTCGCCCGCCGTGCCCAGCCCCGAGGTGGTGCGCTCGAGACCGCTGTCGTGCAGCAGGAAGGGCACGTCGTCGGCCGACAGCTTGACGTCGCACTCGAACATGCGAAAGCCCTGCGCCGCGCCCTCGCGAAACGCGGCCAGCGTGTTCTCGGGCGCACGCTTGCCGGCGCCGCGGTGCGCGATCCAGTAGGGATAGGGCCAATCAGGGGACATCGTTTGGAGCAGGTTGCGGTGGCGAGCGTCCTTCGCGGCGGACGAAGATGGCATTGCCCGACGCCGGAGCTTGGTCGGGCAAGTGTAGAGCCGCCGCGACACCGGGGCGCACGACGCGCCCGAAGACCGACCCCACGCGGTGCTCGCGGGGGCCACTGCGTTACGATTCAACCCCACGCTGCAGGCATTTTTCAAGGCGTGGTCGCGTCCTCCCTCGTGCCCAGGCCCCATGAACGCTCCCCTCGCAACAACGCTGGCCGCCGCCGCTTCGCTGGCGCAGACCCATCCCGCCGCTCCCCGGCTGCGGGAGATTCCGTACAACTACACCTCGTTCTCCGACCGCGAGATCGTGTTGCGGTTGCTCGGGTCCCGGGCCTGGGAGATCCTGAACCGCCTGCGCGAGGAGCGCCGCACCGGCCGCTCGGCGCGCATGCTCTACGAGGTGCTGGGCGACATCTGGGTCGTGCAGCGCAACCCGTACCTGGAGGATGACCTCCTCGACAACCCGAAGCGCCGCGCGCTGCTGATAGACGCGCTGAACCATCGCCTGGGCGAGGTCGAGAAGCGCCGCACGCCCGACGCCGATTCGGCGCGCGACGCCAACGTCGCCGAACTGCTGGTCGGCGCGCGGCAGGCCGTCGCGGACTTCGCAAAGCACTTCAGCGACGTCTGGGACCTGCGCCAGCGCGCGCGCAAGGTGCTGGGCAAGGTCACGGCCAGGGACAACATCAAGTTCGACGGCTTGTCGCGCGTGTCGCACGTGACCGACGCCACCGACTGGCGCGTCGAGTACCCGTTCGTCGTGCTGACCCCCGACACCGAGGCCGAGATGGCCGCGCTGGTCGCCGGCTGCGTCGAGATGGGCCTGACCATCGTCCCGCGCGGCGGCGGCACCGGCTACACCGGCGGCGCCGTGCCGCTGACGTGGATGAGCGCGGTCATCAACACCGAGAAGCTGGAGGCGATGACCGAGGTCGAGCTCGTCGCGATCCCCGGCCACGACGTGCCCGTCGCCACCGTGTGGACGGAAGCGGGCGTGGTGACGCAGCGCGTGTCCGACGCGGCCGAGCGTTCGGGCTACGTGTTCGCGGTCGATCCGACGTCGGCCGAGGCGAGCTGCATCGGCGGCAACATCGCGATGAACGCGGGCGGCAAGAAGGCCGTGCTGTGGGGCACCGCGCTCGACAACCTCGTCGGCTGGCGCATGGTCACGCCCGACGCGAAGTGGCTGGAGGTCACCCGGCTCGACCACAACCTGGGCAAGATCCACGACGCGCCCGTCGCGCGCTTCGAGTGCAAGTACTTCGACGCCACCGGCAAGAAGCTGGAGCGCACCGAAGTCCTCGAGATCCCCGGCCGCACGTTCCGCAAGGAAGGCCTGGGCAAGGACGTCACCGACAAGTTCCTGGCCGGCCTGCCGGGCATCCAGAAGGAAGGCACCGACGGGCTGATCACCAGCGCGCGCTGGGTCGTGCACAAGATGCCGGCGCACGTGCGCACCGTATGCCTCGAATTCTTCGGCAACCCGAAGGACGCGGTGCCGTCCATCGTCGAGATCAAGGACTTCATGTTCGCGCAGGCCAAGCTGCCCGACGGCGCGATCCTGGCGGGCCTCGAACACCTCGACGACCGCTACCTGCGCGCGGTCGGCTACGCCACCAAGAGCAAGCGCGGCGGGCTGCCCAAGATGGCGCTGTTCGGCGACATCGTCGGTGCGGATGAAGACGCGGTCGCCCGCGCCACCAGCGAGGTCGTGCGCATGGCCAACGCGCGCTCGGGCGAGGGCTTCATCGCCGTCAGCGCCGACGCGCGCAAGAAGTTCTGGCTCGATCGCAAGCGCACCGCCGCGATCGCCAAGCACACCAACGCGTTCAAGGTGAACGAGGACGTGGTGATCCCGCTGGAGCGCATGGGCGAGTACACGCTGGGCATCGAGCGCATCAACATCGAGCTGAGCCTGCGCAACAAGCTCGAGCTGCTGGACAAGCTGGAGGACTTCCTCACGGCCAGTCCGCTGCCGCTGGGCAAGAGCGAGGACACGCAGAACATCCCGTCGGCCGAGCTGCTGGGCGATCGCGTGACGCGCGCAGTCACGTTGATCGGCGAAGTGCGCGCCTTGTGGTCCGGATGGATGCAGGGCCTGGACATCGTCCAACCCGCGCACGACGACGAGCCCGCGCGCACGTTCTTCGAGCGCATGCAGGACTACACGCTGCGCGCGTCGTGGAAGACGCAGGTGCTCGCGCCGCTGCAGCAACTGTTCGCCGGTGCCGAGTTCGTTCCGATCATCGAGGAGTGCCGCGCCATCCACAAGCAGGTGCTGCGCGGGCGCACGTGGGTCGCGCTGCACATGCACGCGGGCGACGGCAACGTGCACACCAACATCCCGGTCAACTCCGACAACTACGAGATGCTGCAGACCGCGCACGAGGCGGTCGCCCGCATCATGGTGCTGGCGCGCAGCCTCGACGGCGTGATCTCCGGCGAGCACGGCATCGGCATCACCAAGCTCGAGTTCCTGACCGACCTCGAGCTGGCCGATTTCACCGCGTACAAGCAGCGTGTCGACCCCGAAGGCCGCTTCAACAAGGGCAAGCTGCTGCGCGGCGCGTCGCTGGCCGCGCTGGGCGTCGACGTGCGCCACGCCGACCTCTCGCACGCCTACACGCCGTCGTTCGGGCTGATGGGCCACGAGTCGCTGATCATGCAGCAGTCGGACATCGGCGCGATCAGCGAATCGATCAAGGACTGCCTGCGCTGCGGCAAGTGCAAGCCGGTGTGCGCGACGCACGTGCCGCGCGCGAATCTTCTCTACAGCCCGCGCAACAAGATCCTTGCGACCTCGCTGCTGATCGAGGCCTTCCTCTACGAGGAGCAGACGCGCCGCGGCGTGTCGCTGCGCCACTGGGAGGAGTTCGAGGACGTGGCCGACCACTGCACCGTGTGCCACAAGTGCCTCACGCCGTGCCCGGTCGACATCGACTTCGGCGACGTCTCGATGAACATGCGCAACCTGCTGCGCAAGATGGGCCAGAAGACCTTCCGCCCGGGCAACGCCGCGGCGATGTTCATGCTCAACGCGACCAACCCGCAGACGATCAAGATCGCGCGCGCCGCGATGGTGGGCGTCGGCATGAAGCTGCAGCGCGCCGCCAACGACGTGCTCAAGATCGCCGCGCGCCACCAGACCGAGGCGCCGCCGGCCACCGTCGGCCCCGCGACGGTCAAGGAGCAGGTGATCCACTTCATCAACAAGAAGATGCCGGGCAACCTGCCGAAGAAGACCGCGCGCGCGTTGCTGGACATCGAGGACAAGAACTACGTCCCGATCATCCGCGACCCGAAGACGACGACGTCCGAGACCGAGGCCGTCTTCTACTTCCCGGGCTGCGGCTCCGAGCGCCTGTTCTCCCAGGTCGGCCTGGCCACGCAGGCGATGCTGTGGCACGCGGGCGTGCAGACGGTGCTGCCGCCGGGCTATCTCTGCTGCGGCTATCCGCAGCGCGGCTCGGGCCAGTTCGACAAGGCCGAGGAGATGATCACCGACAACCGCGTGCTGTTCCACCGGGTCGCCAACACGCTCAACTACCTCGACATCAAGACGGTGGTGGTCAGCTGCGGCACCTGCTACGACCAGCTGCAGGGCTACAAGTTCGAGGACATCTTCCCGGGCTGCCGCATCATCGACATCCACGAGTTCCTGCTCGAGAAGAACATCAGGCTGGAGAACGGGGCGGGGTATCTGTACCACGACCCGTGCCACACGCCGATGAAGCTGCAGGATCCGATGAAGACGGTCAAGGCGCTCGTGGGCGACGCCGTCGTCAAGAGCGCGCGCTGCTGCGGCGAATCGGGCACGCTGGGCGTCACGCGGCCGGACATCGCCACGCAGGTGCGCTTCCGCAAGGAAGAGGAACTGCGCCAGGACGAGACCGCGCTGCGCGCCGTGCAGGCCGCCGGCAATCTCGCGGCGCCGGATGCCGACCTCAAGATCCTGACGTCGTGCCCGAGCTGCCTGCAAGGGCTGTCGCGCTACGGCGAGGACCTGAAGAGCGGCCTGCTGGAGGCCGACTACATCGTCGTCGAGATGGCCCGCAAGATCCTCGGCGAGGACTGGATGCCCGAGTACGTGAAGCGCGCCAACGCGGGCGGGATCGAGCGCGTGCTGGTCTGACGCTCCGACGTCAGGCGGCGCGCTTCTCCGACTTGGCGAAGAATTCGTCCATCAGGTTCGCCGCGGCGTCTTCCGGGTACTCCATGACCTCGGTGCCCAGCACCAGGTCGATGGTCGACTGGCTGCCGGTGCCGGGCTGTCGCGGAGTCGACGCCACCTGGCGCAAGGCGGCCGGCGGCCGGGCGCGGCCGTCGTCCGGACGCGTGTCCTCGAAATCGCATGCGGGAGCGGCCGTTTGCGCGTGAGCCAGAGACGGCAGCAGTCGGTGCAGCAGGTGCTGCAGGGGCGTTCGGTAGTCCATGGGAGCCTCGCAGTCGAGTGAAGGCACGGGCGCGGCGGGCCCGGGTGCGACGGTTCCGCGACGCTGCAAACTCGTGGTCGACGCTCGCGGCGGAGGACTGCGGCCAGGCGCGGGCTTCCGTGCCTGAATCAGAGCACGTTTGCTACATTGGAGTGCATCGCCGCGCGAACGCAGTCGCGCGCAGCGTGATCTTTGCCCGGCTAACCGCGACCGGCGGGTGAGTCCTCGACCGCCGCGAGGAAGGCGGCGCACAGCGTCTCGAAGTCGTCGGCGTTGAGCGCGATGCGCTCGCCGACGTCGATCCGCAGCAGGGAGTCGTCCGCGTCGTACGGGATCGCCGGATCCGCCGCGAGCACGCCGCGGTTGTGCATCAGCGAGGCCGCCAGCGTGCGCGCCTCGGCCAGCGGGCCGCGGTCGTCCGGTCGGCCGCCGAAGCGCGCGGCCAGCGCGACCAGCAGGTTGTTGAAGAACGCCGGCTCGAACGCGGCGAGCGCGGCGTCGATGCGCGTCAGGCTCATGCCCGAGGCCTTGGACGCGGCGCCGACCAGGTCGCGATAGGCGCGGATCTGCGCGGCGATCTCGTCGCGGCAGGCTTGCACGGCGGCTGCGCTCATAAGCGCTACCCTCCGCCTCTCGGCTGCGGTGCGAGCGTCTTCGGGCGGCCGGGCGGCGCTCATGCGGCGTTCATCCCTGGGTGGCGGGGCGCCGCGGCCGCTGCTTCTCGACCTCCGCCTTGATGACGGTGGACAGCGGCGCCGCGGCCGCGAGCGCGCCGCGCCGCGTCTCGATGGCCTGCGCGATCAGCGCGGCGACGGCGGGCGTCGCCATGTCGGCCGGCGTCTTCAGGCGGATGCCGCGCACCTGCTTGCCCTCGCCCTCGAGCAGCCCGTCGGGATCGTGCAGGCTCGCGCCCTCGAGGAAGAACAGCGTGACCCACTTCGGGTAGCCGGCGATCGAGATGAAGGACTCGCGCGTGCGGTCGGTCGGGCCGATGCCGAAGACGAGCGCGTTGTAGTTGTCGAACACCATCTCGACGCCGCGCGGGAAATGCGCGCGCAGGCGCTGGCGGGCGTCGCGCAGCTGCGCGGCGACGGCCGGCGTGTACTTGTCGACGAAGCCGGCGATGCGGCGTTCGGTGTCGGCGTCGTTCATGGCGATGCGCGTTCAGTCGAGCGACAGATGCCGCTCCTTGATCAACGCATGCCAGAACACCGTCTCCTTCTGGATGAACGCCGCCAGCTGCGGCCCGTCGCTGGGCGCCACCTCGAGGCCGAAGGCCTCCAGGCGCGCCTTGACGTCGGGCGTCAGGATGGCCTTGCGCATCTCGGCGGTGAGGCGCGCGGCGATGGCCGGCGGCGTGCCCTTGGGCGCGAACAGGCCTTGCCAAGCGATCGCCTCGAAGTCCTTCAGCGGCGCGCCGCCGGCTTCGGACAGCGTGGGCACGTCGGGCAGCAGCGCGATGCGATGCTTGGACAGCACCGCCAGCGCCTTCAGCTTGCCGCTCTTGATCTGCGCGAGGCCGGCGGCGGTGTCGATGATCATGATCGGCACCTGGCCGGTCATCACGTCCTGCATCGCCGGCGCGGTGCCGCGGTACGGCACGTGCACGATGAAGCTGCCGGTGCGCTGCTTGAGCAGCTCCATCGCGAGGTGGTGCGGGCTGCCGGCGCCGGGCGACGCGTAGCTGTACTTGCCGGGGTTGCGCTTGACCGCCTCGAGGAGCTGCGCTGCGTTCGCGAAGCCGGCGCTCGGATTGGCGACGAGGATCAGCGGGAAGCTGGCCATGAAGCCGATCGGCACGAAGTCGGCCGGGTTGTACGGCAGCGACTTGTACAGCGCCGTGTGGTACACCATCGCGCCGTTGTCGCCGGTCAGCAGCGTGTAGCCGTCGCCGGGCGCCTTGGACGCGACCTCGGTGCCGATGATGCCGGCCGCGCCGGGGCGGTTGTCGATGACGATGGTCTGGCCCATCTGCTTGCCCATCTGCGGCGCGAGCTGGCGGGCGAGGAAGTCGGAGCCGCCGGCGGCCGGATAGGCGACGATCCAGCGCAGCGCGTGGTCGGGATACGCATCGGCGGCGCGTGCGCCGGTGCTGAGGACGGCGGCCGAAGGGCCGAAGGCGCCCGCGGCGAGCGCGAGCAGGGAACGGCGTTGCAACGTCATCTGGGATGGCTTGGGCGATGGGAGACTGACACACAATACCGCATCGCAGGGCCGCCTCGCACCCGGGGCGGCCCGCACCTTTGCCCATCACGCCGCAGCGACGCCATGCCCGCCTTCCAGCCCCTCGAATCGCCGTCGTTCCGGCCCGCCTGCGAGCTGTGCCGCGAGGCCGGCGGCGTGCTCGTCTTCCAGTCCGCGCAGTGGCGCGTGATCCGCGCGGACGACGCCAACTTCCCGGCCTTCTACCGCGTCGTCTGGCGCGCGCACGTGGCCGAGTGGAGCGACCTGTCGCTCGCCGAGCAGGCCGCGATGATGGGCGTCGTCGGCGCTGTCGAACGCGTGCTGCGCGAGGCCCTGGCGCCGACCAAGATCAACCTGGCCAGCCTCGGCAACGTCGTGCCGCACCTGCACTGGCACGTGATCGCGCGCTTCGACTGGGACAGCCGTTTCCCCGCGCCCGTGTGGGCGGCGCCCGCGCGCGAGGTCGCGCCCGCGGCCGTCACGCGCCTGCGCACGGGCCTGCCCGAGCTGGACGCGCGCGTGGCGCGCGCGGTGGCCGCGCTGGCGCCGGCGGCCTGACGCAGCGGGCGCCTAGCGCGTCTTCTTCTTGCCGGCCGCCGTCGGCGGCAGCGCGCCGTCGCACAGCGTCAGCACCTTGACGGTGGGCGCATCCGGGAAGCCGTTGGCGATCGCGCTCGCGGGGCGGGCGTCGAACGCGATGCGGCAGCCGTCGGGCGAGACCGCCGGCGGCTGCGACATCGCGCAGCCGTTGCCGCCGCCGGCCTGGCCCGGCGCGGGCGTGGCGGTGCACCAGATGCGGCGGCTCTGCTCGCCCTGCACGAGGTAGAGGCCGCCGCCGTTGCCGGGCATGCCGGGCTGGAACACGAGATCGCCGGCGCGCGTGGCGCTCATCTCGGCCGGCGCCGGCGCGCTCAGCGCGTCGAGCTGGCGCGTCAGGCCCGCGGGTATCGCGTGGCGCGTGATGCGGCCCTCGAGATCCATCGTGATCAGCGGTTGGTTGCGCGGCGGATCCAGCAGGCGGTCGTGCACGCCGGGCGCCAGCTGGTAGGCCTTGCGGAACGGCAGCCAGCGCACGTCGTGCGAGATGTCGTTGACGCTCAGCGCGAGCGGGAACTTCTTCTTGGGCGTGACGAGCATCGGGCCGACCGGATGTCCGCTGTCGTCCAGCGTGCCCCAGACGATCGTGCCGTGCTCGGGCTCCAGGTAGCGCACCGGCTTCTTGCTGCCCTGCAGGTCGTGCAGGCCCAGATCCTCCGGCGCCGGCTTCATGCAGGCGCCCGGGTGCCAGCCGGCCTTGACGTCGGCCGGCGCCGGGCTCAGCTTGCGCGCGGCCGGATCCCAGACGTCGAACTGCTGCACCGATGGCGCCGCGCGCGAGCCGATCGCGAAGCGCGATTCGAGGTCGCCGATGTCCAGGCTCACGAGGTTGTGGCCGGCGTTCGTGCAGTCCACGAAGCCGCGCGGCACCAGCACGGAACCCGTGCGGCTCGGCACGTCGTAGGCGACGATCCTGCGCACCATCCACGGTGCCTTGGCGCTGGCGTCGGCGAAGGTCGTGATGGCCAGCGTGTCGTCGTCGAGCCAGGCGAAGCGGCCCGGCATCTGCACGATCACGGGCACGCCGGTCTCGAGGATCTCCAGCGGCGCGTCGACCGGCGCGGCGCCGGCCGCGTGGGTGGCGGCGGGCGCCGGCGCCGCGGGCCTGGCCGCCGTCGGACAGTCGCGGTCGGTGTAGCTGACCTTGCCCTGAGGATCGACGCATTTCTGCAGGTCGGCGAAGGCCGGCAACGAGACGACGAGGGCGAGCAGTGGCAGGAGGCGGGTCATGGTCTGGGTGCGGGACGATTCGGTCGAGCGCGATTCTCACACCTTGTTACGACGGTGCCGTGTCCCTCCTTTGGGGGGAGTCGTGTCGTTTCCAACACTGGAGATCCGATCGGCTGCGCGGTCTTTGTCGGGCCGGGGGGTATCTGGCAAACGATAAACTGGCGGCATGCCGGCCCCGACCTCTCCCGACCACCGCGTTCCCGTCGCACTCACCGTGCACCAGCAGTCGCGCGCGCTCGAGATCGAGTTCGACGACGGCCGCGTCTTCCGCATCCCGTTCGAGCTGATGCGCGTGTACTCGCCGTCGGCCGAGGTGCAGGGCCACGGGCCGGGGCAGGAGACGCTGCAGACCGGCAAGCGCGAGGTCGTCATCGACGCCATCGAGCCGGTCGGGCACTACGCCGTCAAGCCGACGTTCTCCGACGGCCACGACACCGGCCTGTTCACGTGGGACTACCTGTACCGCCTGGGCTCGCAGCAGGACGAGCTGTTCGCGCAATACCTCGAACGCCTGGCGCAGGCCGGCCTCGACCGCGATGCGGACATGGTCAAGCCGGACGCGGGCTCGTGCCACTCGCATTGAATTCAATTTTCCCGAGACCTCTGCCATGACTCAAACCCACTTCGGCTACGAGACCGTCGACGAGAGCGAGAAGGCCACGCGCGTGCGCGGCGTGTTCGACTCCGTCGCGAAGAAGTACGACGTGATGAACGACCTGATGTCGGGCGGCATGCATCGCGCCTGGAAGAAGTACACCGTCGCGGTGGCCAACCTGAAGGCCGGCGACAAGGCACTCGACATCGCCGGCGGCACGGGCGACCTCGCGCGCGCGTTCGCCAAGCGCGTGGGCGCCAGCGGCGTCGTCGTGCACACCGACATCAACGAGCAGATGCTGCGCGTCGGCCGCGACCGGCTGATCGACGAGGGCCTGGTGCTGCCGACGTCGATCTGCGACGCCGAGAAGCTGCCGTTCGCGACCGGCCAGTTCGACCTCGTCAGCGTGGCCTTCGGCCTGCGCAACATGACGCACAAGGACATCGCGCTGGCCGAGATGAACCGCGTGCTGCGCCCGGGCGGACGCCTGCTGGTGCTGGAGTTCTCCAGGATCGCCGCGCCGCTGCAGAAGGCCTACGACTGGTACTCGTTCAACGTGCTGCCCAAGGTCGGCCAGCTGGTCGCGGGCGACGCCGAGAGCTATCGCTACCTCGCGGAGTCGATCCGCATGCATCCCGACCAGGCGACGCTGAAGGCGATGATGAAGACGGCCGGCTTCGGGCACGTCGACGTGCACAACATGGCCGGCGGCGCCGTGGCCTTGCACGTCGGGATCAAGTGCTGATGGCGACGGTTCTTCTCACGGGCGCCACCGGCTACATCGCCTCGCACACCTGGCTCGAGCTGCAGGCCGCGGGCTACGACGTCGTCGGGCTCGATGACTTCTCCAACAGCTCGCCCGAGGTGCTCAACCGGCTGGAGCAGCTGTCCGGCAAGCCGCCGGTGTTCGAGCGCGCGAGCGTCTGCGACGCCGACGCGATGCGGGGCGTCTTCGAGCGCCGCCGCATCGATGCCGTCGTGCACTTCGCGGCGTTCAAGGCGGTGGGCGAGTCGACGCAGCAGCCGCTGCGCTATTACGCCAACAACATCGGCGGCCTGCTGACGCTCGCCACGGCGATGCGGGCGCACGACGTCAAGCGCATCGTCTTCAGCTCCAGCGCCACCGTGTACGGCAAGCCCGAGACGCTGCCGATCCGCGAGGACGCGGCCACCGGCGCCACCAATCCGTACGGCGAGACCAAGCTGATCGGCGAGAGGATCCTGCTCGACATGGCCGCCGCCGAGGCCGGCTGGCAGTCGGGCATCCTGCGCTACTTCAACCCGGTGGGCGCGCACGAGAGCGGGCGCATCGGCGAGGATCCGCGCGGCGTGCCCAACAACCTGATGCCCTACGTGGCGCAGGTGGCCGTCGGCCGGCGCGCGCGCCTGTCCGTGTTCGGCGACGACTACGACACGCCCGACGGCACCGGCGTGCGCGACTACATCCACGTGGTCGACCTCGCGCAAGGCCACGTGAAGGCGCTGGACCGGCTGCTGGCTACGCCCGGCTCGCTGCTGGTCAACCTCGGCACCGGCCGCGGCTACAGCGTGCTGGAGCTGATCGCGGCCTACGAGAAGGCCAGCGGACGTCCGGTGCCCTACGACGTCGTTGCGCGCCGCGCCGGCGACATCGACAGCTGCTACGCCGACCCGGCCAAGGCGCTGGCCGAGCTCGGCTGGCAGGCCACGCGCGATCTCGGCGCGATGTGCGAGGACAGCTGGCGCTGGCAGTCGCTGAATCCGCGCGGGTTCGACGCGGCCTGATGGTCGAACGCCGCGTCGTCGCCGCGTTCGACTTCGACGGCACGATCACCGACCGCGACACGCTCGTCCCGTTCCTGGTGCTGGCGTTCGGCCGCGCGCGCGTCGCCGCGACGTTCGCCGCGCTGGCGTTCACGGGCCTCGGCTGGCTGCTGCGCCTTGTCACGATCGACGAGTTCAAGCGGCGCGTGCTGCGCCGGCTCGTCGCGGGGGTGCCCGCGTCGCGCCTGCGCGCGCTCGGCCCGGCGCACGCGCGCGCGATCGCGCCGTGGCTGCGGCCGGCCGCGCTGGCGCGCATCGCGTGGCACCACGAGCAGGGGCACCGCCTGGTGCTCGTGAGCTCGACGCTCGATCTCTACCTGGCGTACGTGGCCGCGCCATTGGGCTTCGACGACGTGCTGTGCTCGCGTCTCCAGACTCGCGTCGACGCTGCCGGCATCGAGCGCTTCAGCGGCGAACTCGAAGGCGCCGACTGCACCGGCGCCGAGAAGCCGCGGCGGCTGGCGGCGCTGCTGGGCGGGCTGGACGCGATCGAACTGCACGCCTACGGCGACAGCGACGGCGACCGCGAACTGCTGGCTGCCGCCGATCACCCGCATTACCGGCCCTTTCGCGGCTGAGGCCGCCTCGGACGGCACCCGCCGCCTACAATCGCTCCCATGGACTTGCCTTTCCAGGATCTCTGGCTTCCCGCCGTGCGCAACCGCATGGTGCTGTTCGCCAACCACGTGCTGACGGGTTGCCCGCCCGCGGTCGAGCGCCTGCGCGCGCATGCGGGCAAGGCCGTCCGCGTCGACGTGAGCGGCTGGCCGGGCCTGATCCCGGTGCCGCCGCCGCTGACGCTGCGCATCACGCCGGCGGGCCTGTTCGAAGCGGTCGAGACGGCCGGAAACGACGCAGGGGCCGCCGTCGTGCCCGACCTCAACGTGCGCATCGACGCGTCCGACCCCGCCAAGGTGGCCGGCAACGTGTTCAAGGGCGGCCTGCCGCCGATGTCCATCGACGGCGACGGCGCGCTGGCGGCCGACGTCAACTGGATCGCGCAGAACGTGCGCTGGGATCCGGCGGCCGACGCCGAGCGCTTCTTCGGCCCGACGCTGGCCGAAGCGGTGAGCCGTGCGAACGAGCAGTTCTCGCAGGTCGGCGAGAAGGTCAGGAACGCGATGGGGCAGCTGTTCGACCAGTTCCAGGCGCGCAAGAAGTCGTGACGTCGCCGTTGGCCGGCGGCGCGCGCGCAAGCGACCCGACTCGATGAAACACTTCGCGCGCCTTCTGTTCATCACGCTGACGCTGCTGCGTTTCGGCGTCGACGAGATCGCCCTCGGCCGCGTGCGCCAGCCCTGGCTGCGCGCGCTCGCGCGCGTGATCGCCATCGGCCGCAGCTACGACGAGCCGCGCGGCCCGCGGCTGCGCCAGGCGCTCGAGCGGCTCGGGCCGATCTTCATCAAGTTCGGCCAGGTGATGTCCACGCGGCGCGACCTGCTGCCGGCCGACATCGCCAACGAACTCGCGCTGCTGCAGGATCGGGTGCCGCCGTTCGATGGCCTCGCCGCCCGCGGGCTGGTCGAGGCCGGCCTGCTCAAGGAGCTGGGCCGCAAGTTCGAGGACGTGTTCGACAGCTTCGACAACACGCCCGTCGCGAGCGCGTCCATCGCGCAGGTGCACTTCGCCACGCTCAAGGGCGGCCGCGAGGTCGCCGTGAAGGTGCTGCGGCCCAACGTGCTGCAGGCCATCGAGAGCGACCTGGCGATCCTGCACACGGTGGCGCGCTGGGTCGAGCGCATCAGCGTCGACGGCAAGCGGCTGCGCCCGCGCGACGTCGTCGCCGAGTTCGACATGTACCTGCACGACGAGCTCGACCTGATCCGCGAGGCCGCCAACGCCGCGCAGCTGCGCCGCAACATGGCCAGCCTCGACCTGATCATGGTGCCCGAGATGCTGTGGGACTTCTGCACCTCGCGCGTGATGGTGATGGAGCGCATGTACGGCGTGCCGATCAGCCAGGTCGACCGCCTGCGCCAGGCCGGCGTCGACATCCCGAAGCTGGCGCGCGACGGCGTCACGATCTTCTTCACGCAGGTGTTCCGCGACGGCTTCTTCCACGCCGACATGCACCCCGGCAACATCCAGGTGAGCATCGCGCCCGAGACCTTCGGCCGCTACATCGCGCTCGATTTCGGCATCATCGGCACGCTCACCGAGTCCGACAAGGACTACCTGGCGCAGAACTTCATCGCCTTCTTCCGCCGCGACTACAAGCGCGTGGCCGAACTGCACATCGAGAGCGGCTGGGTGCCGCCCGACACGCGGCTCGAGTCGCTCGAGAGCGCGGTGCGCGCCGTCTGCGAGCCGCACTTCGACCGCCCGCTGAAGGACATCTCGCTGGGCCAGGTGCTGCTGCGGCTGTTCCAGACGTCGCGCCGCTTCAACGTCGAGATCCAGCCGCAGCTGGTGCTGCTGCAGAAGACGCTGCTCAACGTCGAGGGCCTGGGCCGCCAGCTCGATCCGGAGCTCGACTTGTGGAGCACGGCGCAACCCTTCCTCGAGCGCTGGATGAACCAGCAGGTCGGCTGGCGGGGCTTCCTCGATCGCCTGAAGGACGAGGCGCCGCGCTACGCGCACTACATCCCGGCGCTGCCGCGCCTGGTGCACCAGGCGCTGTCGATCGCCGCCCGCAAGGTCGAGGACGAGCTGGCGCCGGCCTCGGCCGCGCAGGTGACGGCGCTGCTGAAGGAGCAGCGGCGCACCAACCGGCTGCTGCAGGCGATGCTGTACATGGCCGTCGGCTTCGTGATCGGGCTGAGCGTCATCGCGCTGCGGTCGTTCGTGCAGTCGCACTGACGAGTCGGAGCCTGCAAAGGCCGCCGCGGGTTGATTCGTCACGAAAAGCCCTCATATTCCGAGCTCGCGGGCCGTTTCCGGCCGGGCTTTCAAGGCCTGGCGGCCGCCGCCCTTTATAATTTCCTGTTTACCGAAGAGCCCAGCCATGCCGATCTACGCGTATCGCTGCGCCTCGTGCGGCCATTCGCGCGACGTGCTGCAGAAGATTTCCGACCCCCAGCTGACGACCTGTCCGGCCTGCGGAGCCGAGCAGTTCCAGAAGCAGGTGACCGCCGCCGGGTTCCAGTTGAAGGGCTCCGGCTGGTACGCCACCGATTTCAAGGGCGGCGGCGCAGCGGCTCCGGCGGTTGCCGGCGATGCCGGCGCCCCGGCGGCGCCCGCCGCGACGACGCCCGCGCCGCCCTTGTCGGACAGCGGCACCAGCGCCTCGGCGTCCTCGGGTTCGCACGGCGGCGGCAGTTGCGCCTGCCACTGACGGAACGCCAGCCCATGCGCGCCATCACGGCCGGCCCTCTGCGCGGCGGGAGCTCCTCTTGAGAAAGTACCTGTTCGCCGGCCTGCTGGTGTGGCTGCCGCTCGCGATCACGGTTGGCGTGCTGATGTGGGCCGTCGGCCTGATGGACGGCGTCTTCCACGGCATCCTGATGGGCATCCAGCACTTGCTGCCCACCAGCGCCGAGAACTTCCTCGCGCTGCTGGCCGGCGTGCCGGGCCTGGGCGTCGTGCTGCTGGTGCTGCTGCTGCTGATCACCGGCATGTTCGTCACCAACATGGTGGGCGCGTGGTGGCTGAAGCAGTGGAACAACCTGCTGGGGCACATCCCGATCGTCAAGTCGATCTACGTCTCGGTCAAGCAGGTCTCCGACACGCTGTTCTCCACCAACGGCAACGCGTTCCGCGAGGCGGTGATGGTGCAGTACCCGCGCGAAGGCAGCTGGACGATCGCCTTCGTCACGGGCAAGCCCTCGGGCGAGGTCGCCGCGGCGCTGCCCGGCGAACACCTGAGCCTGTACGTGCCCACCACGCCGAATCCGACGTCGGGCTTCTTCCTGATCGTGCCGCGCGAGGCCTGCAAGCCCTTGTCGATGAGCGTCGACGAGGCGCTGAAATACATCATCTCGATGGGCGTGGTCGCGCCCCCGGCGGGGATCATCCTTCCGCCGGAGGGGGCCGACCCCAATCGGGTGGGCTGAACGCCACGAGGTCATCGGCGTTCAGTCCTGAGGGTGATCCCCCGCCTCCGGCCTGCCAACAGATCCCCCATTTTCGCGCGCGCTCCTCCACCCGGTGCGCCGCGCCTCCGAACAAACCGTACCTATAAACGGAGTACTGCCATGAGAACCACTTACTGCGGCCTGGTCAGCGACAAGCTGATGGGCCAGACCGTGACCCTGATGGGCTGGGCGCATCGCCGCCGCGATCACGGCAAGCTGATCTTCATCGATCTGCGCGACCGCGAAGGCATCGTGCAGATCGTCTGCGACCAGGATCTCGGCGAGAGCTTCAACGTCGCCGAGAGCGTGCGCAACGAGTTCTGCCTGAAGGTCGTCGGCGTCGTGCGCGCGCGCGCGCCGGAAGCCGTCAACCCCAACATGGCCAGCGGCTCGATCGAGATCGCCTGTACCGAGCTGGAAGTGCTGAACCCCAGCGTCACGCCGCCGTTCCAGCTCGACGACGAGAACCTGTCGGAGACCACGCGCCTCACGCACCGCGTGCTGGACCTGCGCCGCCCGCAGATGCAGAAGAACCTGATGCTGCGCTACCGCGTCGCGATGGAAGTACGCCAGTTCCTGGACAAGCAGGGCTTCGTCGACATCGAGACTCCGATGCTGACCAAGAGCACGCCGGAAGGCGCGCGCGACTACCTCGTGCCCAGCCGCGTGCACGACGGCCACTTCTTCGCGCTGCCGCAGTCGCCGCAGCTGTTCAAGCAGCTGCTGATGGTGGCCGGCTTCGACCGCTACTACCAGATCACCAAGTGCTTCCGCGACGAGGACCTGCGCGCCGACCGCCAGCCCGAGTTCACGCAGATCGATATCGAGACCTCGTTCCTGACCGAGGTCGAGATCCGCGACATGTTCGAAGGCATGATCCGCTCGGTGTTCAAGAACGCCATCGGCGTCGACCTCGGCCAGTACCCGGTGATGACCTACGGCGACGCGATGCGCCTGTACGGCTCCGACAAGCCCGACCTGCGCATCAACATGGAGTTCACCGAGCTGACCGACGTCATGGCCGACGTCGACTTCAAGGTGTTCTCGTCGGCCGCGACGATGTCCGGCGGCCGCGTCGTGGCGCTGCGCGTCAAGGGCGGTGCCGAGATCAGCCGCGGCGAGATCGACGCCTACACCGAGGTCGTCAAGATCTACGGCGCCAAGGGCCTGGCGTGGATCAAGGTCAACGACGTCACCAAGGGCCGCGAAGGCCTGCAGTCGCCCATCGTCAAGAACCTGCACGACAAGGCGATCGCCGAGATCCTCGCCCGCACGGGCGCGGCCAACGGCGACCTGATCTTCTTCGGCGCCGACAAGGCCAAGATCGTCAACGACGCGATGGGCGCGCTGCGCCTGAAGGTCGGCCATTCCGACTTCGGCAAGGCCAACGGCCTGTTCGAGGACAAGTGGGCGCCGCTGTGGGTGGTCGACTTCCCGATGTTCGAGCGCGACGACGACGAGGGCCGCTGGAACGCCGTGCACCATCCGTTCACGGCGCCGAAGGACGGCCACGAGGACCTGATGGACACCGATCCGGGCGCCTGCATCGCCAAGGCCTACGACATGGTGCTGAACGGCTGGGAGCTGGGCGGCGGCTCGGTGCGTATCCACCGCGCCGACGTCCAGAGCAAGGTGTTCTCCGCGCTCAACATCGGCCCGGACGAAGCCAAGGTCAAGTTCGGCTTCCTGCTGGACGCGCTGCAGTACGGCGCCCCGCCGCACGGCGGCCTTGCCTTCGGCCTCGACCGCATCGTCACGATGATGACCGGCGCCGAGTCGATCCGCGACGTGATCGCGTTCCCGAAGACGCAACGCGCGCAGGACTTGCTGACGGGTGCGCCGAGCGCGGTCGACGAGAAGCAGCTGCGCGAGCTGCACATCCGCCTGCGCAACCTGGCGCCGACGTCGGCCGCCTGAATCCTGTCCTGATCTGGCCGGCCTCGAGCCGGTTCGCTGGCCCGCACCGATCGTATCGGCGAGACGTGCGGGCTTCTTGTTTCCAGGCGGCGCGGCGTTGGTGAGCCACGGGCCCGGACCCCATGCCTGAATGATCGTTCAGCCTTGCTGGCGAGTTGCACATGGCCGTGGGGTAGTCTGCAGAATTCAAGGCCATTGGAGGCCCATCATGCTCACCCCAGGCCAATGGCAAGCGCGCAAACGCGAGATCGCCGACCGCTACGCCACGCCCAGCGATCTCCGTGGTGCGCTCCAGTTCCTGTCGGTCTTCGCGCCGATCGGCGGGCTGTGGTTCGCGATCCGCCTGGCCTGGCCGGCCTCGCCCTGGCTGGTCGCGGCGTGCGTGGCCTGCCTCAGCCTGTTCCTGCTGCGCGGCTTCGTGCTGATGCACGACTGCGGCCACTACAGCCTGTTCCGCACCCGGTCGCTGAACCGCCTTGGCGGCTTCATCCTGGGCGTGCTGGCGGGCATGCCGCAGCAGGTCTGGGCGGAAAATCACCGCTACCACCACGTCACCAATGGCAACTGGTCGCGCTATCGGGGGCCCCTCAACGTCGCCTGCGTCTCGGACTACCTGGCCATGGACGCGCGCCAGAGGCGCAACTATCGCTACACGCGCGACATCCTGATGGCGCCGGTGGCCGGCTGCCTCTACTTCCTGATCAACCCGCGCACCACCTGGCTGCGCGCGAGCGTCTACCTGTTGCGGCGCCGCTTCGCGCGCGACGGCGCCCCGGAGCTGCCGCCCGGCGAGCCGCTGCCTCATTGCGGAACGATGGCGCACTACCGATTCATGACGTGGAACAACCTGGTGCTGTTCGCGGCCTGGGCGCTCATGGCCTGGGCGGTCGGTCCGTGGCTGTTCTTCGTCTGCTATGTGATCAGCGGCTCCCTGGCCGGGGGCTACGGCCTCATCCTGTTCACCGTGCAGCACAACTTCGAGCACTCGTATGCGAGCGCGGATGCAGGCTGGGATCGCGACGAGGCGGCCCTGCGCGGCACCAGCTTCCTGATCCTGCCGCGCTGGCTGAACTGGATCACGGCGGACGCGGCGTACCACCACGTGCATCACCTGTGTCCCGGCGTTCCCAACTATCGGCTGTCCGCCTGCCACAAGGAACACGACGCCCTGTTCTCGGGCGTGACGCGGGTGGGTCTGTTCGAAATCCCGTCGTCGCTGAAGCACATCCTGTGGGATCTGGCGGCGCGCCGGCTGGTCTCGGTGTCCGAGGTCATGGAGCGCGAGACGGCGTAGCGCCAGCAGGCCTCAGCGCGCTTCCTTGTCGATCGCGAAGCGCACGTCGTTGGCCCACGGCTGCACGACCGCCGACTGACCCACCAGGTCGCCCGGCTTCACGCGCCCGCTGCCGCTCTTCGAGATCCGCGCCGACACGATCACCCTGTCGGCATGCATGAAGCGATCCGGCGAGCCGATCATCTCGCGCGTGCCGACGTTGAAGTCGAACGGCAGGTTGCTGACCTCGACGCGGATCTGCGCGAGCGGCAGGCCGTTCGGATCGTCCGGCGTGCGCACGGTCACGAACACGGTGTCGTCGGAGGCGACGCGCCCTTCGAACTTCGGATCGAGCACGATGCGGCCGGACAGCAGCGGCGCGATCGCCTCGGCGGCGGCGCTGGCCGAAGACGCCGCGGCGGACGACGTCGATGCCGCACCGATGACTGCAGCCGACGCCGGCGTCGCGCCGGACGACGCGGAGGCCTCGCTCGCGAAGCGTCCGAACTGGTCGGGCGCCAGCGACTCGCCGCGCCGGATGCGCTCCAGGCGCTCCTTGCGCATCTGCGCGTCCTGCGCCGCGGCGATCCTGCCTTGCGCCAGGATCTGCTCGCTGCGAGCGCGCAGGCCCGCGTGGCCGGAGATCAGGTAGGCCGTGAAGCCGCCCACCAGCACCAGCATCGCCACCGCGCCCCAGGCGCGCACGCGCAAGGGCAGCTTCGGAGCGGGGGTGTCGGGCACCAGCAGCTCCATCAGCTTCTTCATCAACGCGGCGCGCTGGGCCTCGGCCTCGTCGGCGCGCAGCAGGCCCTTGCTTTGATAGTCGTCGACTTGACGCAGTTTGGCCTGGACGGCTTCGACTTGAGGATTCATGAGGCAGCGAAACAGAGAATCCGCCATTTTCGCAGGTCGGCGGGCGAGGGCGGTCGCGCCGCGTCGGTGGGCCGCGATGCGGATTGCTGACAGCGCTGCCAGATTTACACCGGCCGCGCGCCGGGTTACTGCGGAGTTGCGTAGAATATCAAATGAGAATGAATCTCATCCGCAATAAATAACACGTTCGGGATCTCCATGCACCACCTCGCCTTCCGCCGCAGCGCTCTGTCAGCGGCCGTCGCGTTGCTCGCCGCCACGCAGGCGCACGCCCAGGCGGTCGCCGCGCCGGCAGCGGCCGCCAGCGCGGTCGACACGCAGGAGGTCGTCATCCACGCCAGCGCCGACGCTTCCGCCGGCGGTCTGAAGGCGCCGTACGCCGGCGGCCAGGTGGCGCGCGGCGGGCGCGTCGGCATCCTCGGCAGCCAGGACGTGATGGACACGCCGTTCTCGATCACCAACTACACCTCCCAGCTGATCCAGGACCAGCAGGCGCACAGCATCGCCGACGTGCTGCAGAACGACGCCGCCGTGCGCGTGGCGCGCGGCTTCGGCAACTTCCAGCAGGCCTACCTGGTGCGCGGCCTGGTGATCTTCTCCGACGACATCTCCTACAACGGCCTGTACGGCCTGCTGCCGCGCCAGTACCTGGCCGCGGAACTGGTCGAGCGCGTCGAGGTGCTGCGCGGCGCCAGCGCGTTCCTCAACGGCGCGGCCCCGGGCGGCAGCGGGCTGGGCGGCGCGGTCAACATCATGCCCAAGCGCGCGCCCGACGCGCCGTTGACCGAGGCCACCGTGGGTTACGACGACGGGCAGTTGTCGGAGTCCGTCGATGTGGCGCGCCGCTTCGGCGCCAGCAAGGAGCTGGGCCTGCGCGCCAACGTCGTCCACCGCGAAGGCAGCAGCGACGCGATCGATGGCGAGAAGAGCCGGCTCGACGCGGCCTTGCTGGGCGCCGACTTCCACGTCGGCGGCTTGCGCGTGTCGGCGGACTTCGGCTCGCAGAACAACCAGCTCACGGCCATCACGCCCAACATCACGATCGCCGGCGGCGTGCCCGTGCCGCGCGCGCCGGACGCCTCGAAGCAGATCGCGCAGCCCTGGACCTACTCGAACGAGCGCGACACATTCGGCACGCTTCGTGCGGAAGTCGACGTGCTGCCGCAACTGACGGCCTGGGCCGCCGGCGGCTTCCGCGAAGGCCGCGAGGCCAACCAGCTCGAGAGCCTGACCGTGACCGCGGCCGACGGCACCGACAACCTCTACGCGTCGAGCAACGCGCGCAAGGATTCGATCAAGACCGGCGAGGTCGGACTGCGCGGCAGCTTCAGCACCGGGCCGGTCAGGCACACGGTGGTCGCGTCCTACGGCCTGTTCAACTCCGCGTCGAAGAACGCCTACGCGTTCTCGAACTTCGGCGGCGTCCCCGGCGGCACGATCTACGACACCACGTTCACGAGCGTGCCGGCGGAAGACTACTTCACCGGCGGCAGGCTCGCTGCGCCGCTGACCACGCAACGCGTCGTCAACTCCAGCGTCGCGCTGGCGGACACGCTGGGCCTGTTCGACGATCGCCTGCTGGTGTCCCTCGGCGCGCGGCGCCAGAAGATCGAGGACGCCAGCTTCGACTACAACACCGGCGCCCAGACGACCGCGCCGAACGATCGCGCCGGCATCACGCCGGTCGTGGGCGCGGTGTTCAAGGCCAGCGAGCAGGTCTCGCTCTACGCCAACTACATCGAAGGCCTGGCCGCCGGCGATGTCGCGCCGTTGGACGTGAGCAATGCGGGCGAATCCTTCAAGCCTTACCAGACCAGGCAGGGCGAGCTCGGCATCAAGATCGACACCGGCCGCTACGGCGGCACCGTGAGCGTGTTCACCTCGCACAAGCCGACCTACGCGGTGGTGGGCAACGTCTTCGGCGAGGCCAGCGTGCAGCGCAACCGCGGCGCGGAACTCTCGGTCTACGGCGAGGCGATGCCGGGCGTGCGCGTGCTGGGCGGCGCGAGCCTGCTGCACACGGACGTCGGCGGCAACGACGCCATCGGATCGCCGAAGTCGCAGTTCAACCTCGGCCTCGACTTCGACGTTCCCTCGGTGTCGGGGCTCGCGCTGAACGTACGCGGCGTGCACACCGCCCGCCAGTTCGCGGACCAGGCCGACACGCAGGTCGTGCCGTCGTGGACGCGCCTGGACATCGGCGGCCGCTACCTCATGGACATCGGCGCGCGCTCGGTCACGCTGCGCGCCGGCATCGACAACGTCGCCGATCGCCACTACTGGGCCTCGTCGGGCGGCTATCCGGGCCAGGGCTACCTGGTGCTGGGTGCGCCGCGCACCTATGTCATGTCGGCGACGTTCGACTATTGAGCGCATCACGGCATGAAGGCCGTTCGATGAGCCCGCGCGCGCTGCGTGCCTGGTCCTGGCTGCACAAGTGGACCAGCCTGGTCAGCACGCTGTTCCTGCTCGTGCTGTGCCTGACCGGCCTGCCGCTGGTGTTCCATCACCAGATCGGCCAGTGGCTGGGCACCGAGGTGGCCTCGCCCGCGATGCGCGCCGACGCGCCGCGCATCACGCTGGACCAGGTGATGGTCGCGGCCCAGGCGCGCTTTCCGTCCAAGGTCGGCATGTACGTGTCGCAGGAGCCCGACGACGACACGATCTGGTACGTGACGATGGGCGACTCGCCGACCGCGACCCGCGGCCTGAAGCAGGTGGCCGTCGACGCGCGCACCGGTCAGGCGCTCGCCGAGCCCAAGCTCGATCGCGGGTTGATGTTCGTGATCCACGAGATCCACGTCGACCTGTTCGCAGGCCTCGCCGGCAAGCTGTTCGTCGGCTTCATGGGGCTGCTGATGCTGGCGGCGATCGTCTCGGGCGTGGTGCTGTACGCGCCGTTCATGCGCAAGCTGCGCTTCGGTGAGGTGCGGCGCGAGCGCTCCGCGCGCGTCAAATGGCTGGACCTGCACAACCTGCTGGGCATCGTCACGCTGACGTGGGCGATCGTCGTCGGCGCCACCGGCATCGTCAACACCTGGGCCGACCTCGTGATCGAACACTGGCGCAACGACCAGGTGGCCGACATGCTGGCGCGCTACCGCGGGATGCCGCCGGTGACGCGACTCGGCTCGCTGGAGAAGGCGTTCGCGAACGCGCGTGCGCGCCAGCCGGACATGAAGATCGCCTTCATCGCCTTCCCCGGCACCGCGTTCAGCAGCGAGCACCACTACGGCGTCTTCATGCGCGGGCGCACGGCGCTGACCGCGCGGCTCATGAAGCCGGTGCTGGTCGACGCGATCACCGGCGAGGTGTCGGCCAGCCGCGAACCGCCCTGGACCATGAACGCGTTGCTGCTGTCGCAGCCGCTGCACTTCGGCGACTACGGCGGCGTGCCCCTGCAATGGCTGTGGGCCGCGCTGGACGTCCTCACGATCATCGTCCTGGGCAGCGGCCTGTACCTCTGGCTGGGCAAGCGCGGCCCGGTGCGCAAGGTGCTGGCGGCCGACCTTCGGCGCGCGGCCCGATGAAGGCGTTCTGGTCGCTGTGGGGCTGGCCGCTGGCGATCGCGATCCTCAGCGGCGCCGGCCTCGTCGGCGGACTGATCGGCGACGGCGGCTGGGACTGGCTGACGTGGATCGGGCTGGGCGTGCCCTGCGTCGCCGCCGCGTGGTTCGGCCTGCGTGGATGAAAATGGGCGCCATGTCGCCCGATGCCCGCCCGCACAAGATCCCCGAGTCCGTCCTCGTCGTCATCCACACCCCGCGGCTGGACGTGCTGCTGATCGAGCGCGCCGACGCCCCCGGCTACTGGCAGAGCGTCACCGGCTCGAAGGACACGCTGGCGGAATCGCTGGTCGAGACCTGCGTGCGCGAGGTGCGCGAGGAGACGGGGATCGCGATCGGCACGGCCGCGGTGCCGCTGGCCGCGCTGCGCGACTGCGAGCTGGTCAACGTCTACGAGATCTACCCGCGCTGGCGCGCGCGTTACGCGCCCGGGGTGACGCACAACACCGAACATGTCTTTGCACTGGAAGTGCCCGCGGGCACGCCGGTGGTGCTCGCGCCGCGCGAGCACACGGCGCTGCAGTGGCTGCCGTGGCGCCAGGCGGCCGACGCGTGCTTTTCCCCTTCCAACGCCGAGGCCATCCTGCATCTGCCGCGCTGGCTCGGCAAATCGCACTGAATCCCCGTCATCGATTTCGGGCGGCGCCGGTGGCATGATGCAAGGGCATGAGGATTGCCCAGTGGATCTCCCGCGTAACGCTTTCGCGGCCCTTGTCCACCAACAGCACGCCTTGCCGGCGTGAACTTCCTGCCGTGATGAACATGACGTCGGACTTCACCGTCCTGCCACCCCAGACGGCCACCGCGACCACGCGGCTGCGCGTGGCCACCTACAACATCCACAAGGGCGTGCGGGGCATGGGCGCGGCGAAGCGGCTGGAGATCCACAACCTCGTGCTGGGCGTCGAGGCGCTCGACGCCGACCTCGTGTTCCTGCAGGAAGTGCGGCTGCACCACACGCGCGACGCCGCGCGCTTCGACCAGACCATCCTGGGTTGGCCCGACCAGGGCCAGGCCGAGTTCCTGGCGCCCGAGGGCTACAACTCGGCGTACCGCTCCAACGCGTTCACCAAGCACGGCGAGCACGGCAACGCGCTGCTTTCGCGCTGGCCGCTGGGCGACGCCGGCCATCACGACGTGTCCGACCACCGCTTCGAGCAGCGCGGCCTGCTGTACGTGCCGGTCAGCTGGAACGGCACCACGGTGCACGCGATCGTCGCCCACTTCGGGCTGGTGCACTCCAGCCGCATGCGCCAGGCGCAGCGCCTGGCCGAGTACATCGCCAAGGAGCTGCCGCCGGACGAACCGGTGCTGGTGGCGGGCGACTTCAACGACTGGGGCGAACGGCTGGACACGCCGATGGCCGCCGCCGGCCTCACGCGCGCGCTGTCCAGCGACAAGCGCCTGCCCAAGCGGCCGACGTTTCCGTCGCGGCTACCCGTGTTCTCGCTCGATCGCATCTACATGCGCGGCTTCCGCTGCGAAGGCACGATGGTGCCGCGCGGCGGCGGCTGGGCGCGAATGTCCGACCACCTGCCGTACGTCGCCGAGCTTGAGCTAAATTGACGGCCGGCGCGCTTCGCGCCCCCGCGGTCGGCGTTCCGGCCAAGCATCACAGGGAGATCCGCGATTCGCGCCAAGCGTCGTGAGCGCGCCGATACGCGCGCGCCCTGGAACCTCGGCGTGAAGCCGAAGTTCGAGGGCGGCCATTCCGTCGAGCTGCTGCGTGGCGGCGCCGACCTGTTCCCGGCCATGGGAGCGGCGATCGCGCAGGCGCAACGCACGATCTGGCTGGCCACCTACATCTTCCACGACGACGCCGTCGCGCAGACGCTCGCGCTGCTGCTGGCGGAGGCTGCGCGCCGCGGCGTGCAGGTGCGCGTGGTGGTGGACGGCTTCGGCTCGAAGGCGACTCTCGGCGCGCTGCGCGAATGGATGGTGCCCGCGGGCGTCGAGCTCGCCGTGTTCCGGCCGATCGACCGCTGGTGGAGCTACTTCCAGCCCGGCCAGGCGCGCCGGCTGCACCAGAAGCTGTGCGTGGTCGACAGCGACGTGGCCTTCGTCGGCGGCATCAACCTGATCGCCGACCGCAACGACCTGCACCACGGCTGGAGCGACGCGCCGCGGCTGGACTTCGCGTGCCGCATCCGTGGCGTCGCCGTCGCGGAGGTCGAGCAGTCGGTGCAGGCGATCTGGACGCGTGCGATGCTCGGACGCGTGTGGCGCGACGAGCTCGCCACCCTCTTGCGCAGCGCAGCCCCGATGGCGCGCGCGCGCCGGCTCGCCACGCGGTTGCGCATCGTGCGGCCCAAGCGCGCGAACCCCGCCGACGTGCAGCCGCCGGTCAGCCTCGCCTTCGTCGTGCGCGACAACCTGCGCCAGCGCCGCTCGATCGAGCGCGTCTACATGGAGGCGATCACGCACGCGCGGCATCGCATCGATCTCGTGACGCCGTACTTCTACCCCGATCGCCATTTCCGCAGCGCGCTCGTGAAGGCGGCCGAGCGCGGCGTGAAGGTGCGGCTGCTGCTGCAGGGCAAGATCGACTACCGCATTGCCGGCGTGGCCGCGCGCGTGCTGTACGACGAGTTGCTGACCCAGGGCGTGCAGATCTTCGAATACACCCCGGCGTACCTGCACGCGAAGATGGCCGTCGTCGACGAGGAGTGGGCCACGCTCGGCAGTTCCAACATCGATCCGCTGTCGCTGCTGCTCAATCTGGAGGCCAACGTCGTCGTGTGCGACGCGCCGTTCGCGCGCCGCGTGGCCGAGGAGCTCGCGATCGCGATGGTGGCGTCCAGCGCGGTGCTGGCGCCGCCCTACGCGAAGGGCTGGTTCGCGGTGCTGCGTCGAACGTTCGTCGCGATGGTCGCGCACTGGTTCCTGCGCATGGCGGGCATCAACGGGCGCTACTGATCCTGGCCCGCGCGAGCGCGTCGCGCGGGTCGGGGCCGAAGCGGTTGGGGCCGCGCGTGCCCGGCATCGCGCCGTCGGCCAGCAGCAGGATCAACGACCCGACCGCCGGAATGAAGTGGATCAGCGCCCACCAGGCCGAGAAGTTGAAGTCGTGCTGGCGCTTGGCCGACACGGCGATCAGCGGCCACAGGAAGACGAGGTTGACGAGCTTGCCGGCGGTGTCGTTGTCGACATTGGCGATGTCCAGCAATCCGTTGACGACGATGCCCAGCAGCAGCAGCGACAGCACGCCGTGCAGCCAGTACGTGCGGCGCGGGATGCGGCCGCGCAGGCCCACGTACAGCTGCACCAGCGACAGGCGCTCCGGATCGGCGCCCAGCGCCAGCGCCGTCAGCTCGCCCTGCGTCAGGCGGCGGGCGTGCGCAGGTGCGGCGGGGGAGGCGGGCTGGTCCATGCGGCACAGTATTCCACGCGGTTCGCACGCCGATGTGACGACTTGGCGGCCTGCGTGACCGGCTGACGTGTGACGTTGTTGGCACGCCGCATCCGCGTGCGCTTTCGGACGTCCGAGCGCGGCATGTTCGCGTCAATATTTGGACAAATGCGAGTTAGGATGCCCCTGTCGCCAAGCGTGGGAGGCGGCCCCGGGGCGTTTCTGGAGCAAGAGAATTGAGCAGGATCCTGGTAGTCGACGATCTCAAGGACGTCACCGAATCGATGAGCCTGCTGTTCGAGGCGCTCGGCCACGACACCCGGACCGCCGCCGATGGCCAGCAGGCCGTCGCCACCGCGAGCGCCTTCGAGCCCGAGATCGTCTTCATGGATCTCGACATGCCCGTCCTCGACGGCTACGAAGCCGCGCGCGCGATCCGCGGCACGGCGCTGCCCAGGCAGCCGTTCCTGATCGCGCTGACTGCGGCTCACGGCGTGGCCGTCGAGGTCGCGACGCGCGCGGTCGGCTTCGACTTCTACCTGCGCAAGCCGGCCGACACCAACGCGCTGCTGGCGCTGGTGGCGGACCTGTCGACGCGCACGCGCCTGGCGCCCTGAGCGCCGCAAAGCGCATAACGATCTGCTGTCTCCGACAAAGGCGGGGCGCGGATATCGATAGCCGTTTGGATTCGTTTTCGGGCAGACGGGGGACCCCTAACGTCGTGGAGTTGTTCATAACTCAACACCCGTCGTCATGTCCATCGTCGCCCTGGCCGGCAGTCCGTCCGCCAATTCCCGCTCCACGGCACTGCTGAGCCACGTCCTGAGCAGGCTCGACCCGCTCGTCGCGCGCAGCGAGATCGTGCTGCGCGACCTGCCGGCCACCGCGCTGGTGCGCGCCGATCTCGACGATCCTGCGATCCGGCGTGCTCGCGATCAGGTCGCAGCGGCGCGCTTCGTCGTGATCGCCACCCCGATCTACCAGGCCTCGTTCAGCGGCCTGCTCAAGACCTTCCTGGACCTGCTGCCTCAGGACGCGCTGCGCGGCAAGAGCGTGCTCGCACTCGGCACCGGCGGCAGCGCCGCGCACCTGCTGGCGTTGGACTACGCGCTCAAGCCGGTGCTGGCCGCGCTCGGTGCACGCCACATCCTCGACGCGGTCTACGCCGTCGACGACCAGTTCACGCCGCATGCGCTGCACGGCCACGTGGCGCACGACGAAGTCGTGCAACGCATCGCGCGCGCGCTCGCCGACGCACCGGTGCCGCTGCATCGCGGCGGCGACATGGCCGCCAGCCCGCTGGCGCTGGTCGCCTGACATTCCTGCTCGAACAACGACCCCGGAGGACCTTCACATGACCCCATCGCTGCCATCCCGCCGCCGCTGGCTGCAACGCCTGCTGGCGCTCGGCGTCACGCTGTGGGCTTTCGGCGCCCATGCCGACACCGCCAGGGAACTGCGCATCGGCTACCAGAAGTCGGCCAGCCTGTTCGTGCTGCAGAAGGCGCAGGGCACGCTGGAGAAGCGGCTCGCGCCGCAGGGCGTCGCGGTCAAGTGGGTGGAGTTCCCGGCCGGGCCGCAGCTGCTCGAGGGGCTCAACGTCGGCGCGATCGACGTCGGCTTCGTCGGCGAGGCGCCGCCGATCTTCGCGCAGGCCGCGGGCGCGCGCTTCGTCTACGTCGGCAACGATCCGGCGTCGCCGACCACCGAGGCCATCGTCGTGCCCAAGGATTCGCCGCTGAAGACCGTCGCCGACCTGAAGGGCAAGCGTGTCGCGCTGAACAAGGGCTCCAACGTCCACTACCTGCTCGTCAAGCTGCTCGAGAAGAACGGCCTGAAGTACTCGGACATCACCCCCGTGTTCCTGCCGCCCGCCGACGCGCGCGCAGCGTTCGAGAAGGGCGCCGTGGACGCGTGGGCGATCTGGGATCCGTTCCTGGCCGCGGCCGAGGCGCAGAGCAACGCGCGGCAGATCGCCGACGGGACGGGCGTCGTCAACAGCTACAGCTACTACCTGGCGCAGACCGACTATGCGCAGGCCAACCCGCACGTGATCCACGAGTTGTTCGCCAACACCCTGGACGCCGCGAAATTCGTCCAGGCCGACGTGCCGCGCGCCGCGTCGCTGATCGCGCCGCTGCAGGGCCTCGACATCGCCGTCGTCCAGACCAGCCTCAAGCGCTATCGCTACGGCGTCGCGCCGCTGACGCCGGGCGTCGCCGTCGACCAGCAGAAGGTGGCCGACACGTTCTACGACCTGAAGCTGATCCCCAAGCCCGTGCGCATCGCCGATGCCTTGCCCGCGAACCCTGCCGCGGCGACGGTCGCGGGCAAGTGAGGCCGCGCGCATGAATCCATCGTTGAATCGACGCGAGGCGCTTGCGCTGATCGCGGCTGCGACGGCGACGTCCGCGCGCGCCGGCGGCGCCGAGCTGCGCATCGGCTACCAGAAGTCGTCCGTCAACCTGATGGTGGTGCGCGAGCGCAAGCTGCTCGACGCGCGGTTGCCGGGCATGCCGACGAAGTGGGTCGAGTTCCCCGCCGGGCCGCAGATCCTCGAGGCGCTCGCCGTCGGCAGCCTCGACTTCGGCTTCACCGGCGACACCCCGCCTGTCTTCGCGCAGGCCGCCGGCAAGGACATCTGGTACGCCGGCCTCGAGCCGCCCAAGCCTGCGAGTTCCGCGATCCTGGTGCCGGCGGACTCGGGCATCCGCACGCTGGCCGATCTCAAGGGCAAGCGCGTCGGCTTCCAGAAGGGCTCCAGCGCGCACTTCCTGGTCGTGCGCGCCGTGCAGAAGGGCGGGCTGCAGTGGCCGGACATCACGCCCGTCACGCTGACGCCGTCCGACGGCCGCGCCGCGTTCGAGCGCGGCGCGCTCGATGCCTGGGGCATCTGGGACCCGTACTACGCCGCGGCCGAGATCGATGGGCGCGCGCGCGTGCTGTCGACCGGCGTCGGCCTGACCAGCAACAACAGCTACTACCTCGCGTCGCGCGCGCTCGCGCATGACGCGCGCACGCTCAAGGCCTTGTTCGACTCGCTGAGCGAGGCGGACGCGTGGGTCAAGTCCAACCGCACCGAGACCGCGCACTTCCTGTCGGTGGAGAGCGGCCTGCCGCTGTCCACGACGATCCGTTTCCTCGAACGCCGCACGGCCGGCCCGATCACGCGGCTGAAGGACGGCGACATCGCCGACCAGCAGCGCGTGGCCGACACGTTCGTGCAGCTCGGGCTGATCCCGAAACCCATCCGGGTATCCGACGCCGTCGTGAAAGCCTGACCCTTTCCGCCTCTTCGTCCGTCAACGAAAGCCTCTCATGAAGATCCTCTGGTTCATCCCCACGCACGGCGACTCGCGCTACCTCGGCACGTCCCGCGGCGCGCGCCTGACCGACCTCGACTACTTCAAGCAGGTCGCGATCGCCGCCGACACGCTCGGCTACGAAGGCGTGCTGCTGCCCACGGGCCGCTCGTGCGAGGACTCGTGGATGGTCGCGGCCAGCCTCGTCGACGTCACCAAGCGCCTGAAGTTCCTCGTCGCGCTGCGCCCCGGCATCATCCAGCCGGTGCAGACCGCGCGCATGGCGGCCACGCTGGACCGGCTGTCCGGCGGCCGCGTGCTGGTCAACCTGGTCACCGGCGGCGATCCCGACGAGCTGGCCGGCGACGGCCTGCACCTGAGCCACGAGGAGCGCTACGAGCTGTCGACCGAATTCGTCTCGATCTGGCGCGACGTGCTGCAGGCCAGCCACACGAACGAGGCGATCGACTTCGACGGCAAGCACCTGAAGGTCCAGGGCGCGAAGGTGATCTACCCGCCCGTCACGCAGCCGTATCCGCCGCTGTTCTTCGGCGGCTCGTCCGGCCCGGCGCACGATCTCGCGGCCTCGCAGTGCGACACCTACCTCACGTGGGGCGAGCCGCCGGCGGCCGTCGCCGAGAAGGTGCGCGACGTCGGCGGCCGCGCCGAGAAGCTGGGCCGCAAGCTCGAGTTCGGCATCCGCCTGCACGTGATCGTGCGCGAGACCGAGGACGAGGCCTGGGCCGCCGCGGGCAAGCTGATCTCGCACCTGGACGACGACATCGTCGCCGCGGCGCAGAAGAAGTTCGCCGCGATGGACTCGATCGGCCAGCGCCGCATGGCGGAACTGCACAAGGGCAAGTTCGACAAGTCCAACCCGCGTGCGGGCCTCGAGGTGTCGCCCAACCTGTGGGCCGGCGTCGGGCTCGTGCGCGGCGGCGCCGGCACCGCGCTGGTGGGCGATCCGCAGCAGGTCGCGGCGCGCATCCAGGAGTACGCCGACATCGGCATGGACTACTTCATCCTGTCCGGCTATCCGCACCTGGAAGAGGCCTACCGCTTCGCGGAACTCGTGTTCCCGCTGCTGCCGCTGGCCACGCGCGAGAAGCTGACGTCGGGGCCGGTGCTGTCCGGTCCGTTCGGCGAGATCGTCGCCAACGACATCCGCCCAGGAGTGTTGGCCCCCACGCTCCCGCTGGTCGCTGCCCCCCGCGGGGGCGCTCGGATTGGCTCGGGTGCGACCCTCGCTTCCCGGGAGCTTGAAGGGAATTCAAGGTGACAGCACGCCTGCGCCTGCACGGCGTCACGCCGTGGATCGTGCCGCTGCTCGTGATCGCCGGCTGGGAGGCGGCGTCGCGCTCGGGCTGGCTGTCGACGCGAATCCTGCCCGAGCCGCTCGCGGTCGCGCAGGCGTTCTGGAGCCTGCTGAAGTCGGGCGAGCTGCTGCGCGACGTCGCGATCAGCAGCGGCCGCGCGCTGGCCGGGCTGGCCATCGGCGGTGGTCTGGGCCTCGCGCTGGGCCTGCTCACCGGCACGTTCAAGACGGCCGAGACGCTGCTCGACACCACGCTGCAGATGGTGCGCAACGTGCCGCCGCTGGCGCTGATCCCGCTGGTCATCCTGTGGTTCGGCATCGACGAGTCGGCCAAGCTGTTCCTGGTCGCGATCGGCGTGTTCTTCCCGATCTACCTCAATACGTATCACGGTATCCGATCGGTCGACGCCGGCCTGATCGAGATGGCGCGCAGCTACGGGCTGCGCGGCTGGCCGCTGTACCGCGAGGTGATCCTGCCGGGCGCGCTGCCGTCCATCCTCGTGGGCCTGCGCTTCTCGCTGGGCCTGATGTGGGTGCTGCTGATCGTGGCCGAGACGATCTCCGCGCAGTCTGGCATCGGCTACATGACGATGAACGCGCGCGAGTTCCTGCAGACCGACGTCGTGCTGGTGGGCGTGCTGCTGTACGCCTTCCTGGGCAAGCTGGCCGACCTCATCGCGCGCGGCCTGGAGCGCCGCTTCCTGCGCTGGAACCCGGCCTACCAGCCGGCCCTCGCGTGACTTCCCGGAGCAACGACATGCAACGTGACTGGATAACGCCGCCGTCCAGCGGACTGGGCGTCGACCTCGCCGGCCTGGGCAAGCGTTTCGGCGAGCGCGAGGTTCTGCACGGCATCTCGCTGGCCGTGCGCCCCGGCGAGTTCGTGGCCATCGTCGGCCGCAGCGGCTGCGGCAAGAGCACGCTGCTGCGCCTGCTGGCGGGCCTGGAGACGCCGACGTCCGGCGAGGTTCGCCTCGGCGACGCGCCGGCGGCCGAACACCGCGACGACGTGCGCATCATGTTCCAGGAGGCGCGGCTGCTGCCCTGGCGCACGGTGCTGCAGAACGTGCAGCTGGGCCTGGACGGCAAGGACGGCGCCGCGCGCGCGCGTGACGCGCTCGCGCACGTGGGCCTGGCCGACCGCGCGAACGACTGGCCCGCGGTGCTGTCCGGCGGCCAGCGCCAGCGCGTGGCACTCGCGCGCGCGCTGGTGCACCGACCGCGCCTGCTGCTGCTGGACGAGCCGCTCGGTGCGTTGGACGCGCTGACGCGCATCGAGATGCAGCGCCTGATCGAGTCGGTGTGGCGCGAGCTGCGCTTCACGGCGGTGCTGGTGACGCACGACGTCGCCGAGGCCGTGGCGCTGGCCGATCGGGTGCTGCTGGTCGAGGACGGCCGCGTGACCTTGGACGAGCCCGTCGCGCTCGCGCGGCCGCGCCAGCACGGCTCGCCGGCGTTCGCCGAACTGGAGGGACGCGTGCTGGCGCGCGTGCTGAGGGAGACGCTGCCGCCGGCGGTCGAAGAGCCGACCAAGCCGCGCCTGGTGGCCTAGGCGACCGCGACCAATGGCGCGACGTGCTCCGTCTGCGCCACCTGCACGAACTGAGTGACCTGCGCCGCCTGGGTGACGAAGACGTGCTGCGTCCCGGCGTGGTTCTCGATGCGGCCGACGGTCTCGGGCATCGTCGGGTGCGTGAAGGACTGGCGCATCGACGCCGGCTCGTAGGAGTCGGCGCCCACGTGCAGCTCGTGGGTGCGGAAGTCGACGCGCGGATCCCTCTGCGCGGCATGGCCGTCCGCCACCAGCGTCTGCTTCTGCGTGGTGACGCTGCGCTCGACCGGCTGGTATTGCACGGTCTCCCTGGGCACCTCCATCGTCTGCGTCAGCGTCGTGCGATGGTCGTCGCTGTCCTCGCGCCAGGTGTTCTCGGCATTGTCCTCGCGCTCGTCGTCGTGCGTGGTGGACGTCTGGGCCCGTTCGCTGGCGCTGATGCTGCCGACGCTGCTGACGACCTTGGCCGTGAGTTGCGCATAGTCGGATTGCAGCGTCTGCCGATCGGCATCGGTGAGCGTGCCGCTGGCCGAGGCCATCGCGATGCGCTGCATCATGTTGAGCGCCGCCGGCAGGCTGTTCATCGCGCCGGCGACGGCCACCGTCGACAGGCTGGTCATCGGATCGGGCACCTGCGATTGGGCGTCGCGCGCGGCCGTGGCCATCGCCTGCAGGTTGGCGATGCGCGCCTCGTCCGCCTTGGCCAGCTGCAGCTGCGTGTTGAAGTCGGCGCGCGCGTTCGCCTCGACCGTGGCCGTCCTGGCGGCGGCGGTCTGGGCTGGCGAGAATGGCGTGGCGACGGGCGTGCTGGGCGTCAACATGGCGAGGTCCTTCCGCGAGCGTCCTGCTGGAGACGCACGCGCTCGTTATCTTGCCCACGTGCCGGGCCGCACGGAAGTGGCTGGCACAAGCGCGCGAACGGCAACGTGAAGAAATGCCGGCGCTTGGTCCGCCACTTTCGACGATCGCGAGATCGTGGTTGGTGCTAGGCGGAGAGGGCGCTTGTTCGGCTCTTCGGCCGCTCGCGAACGAACTTGAGGCCCTGACGCAAATATTTCCTGCGCGACGGTCGGCGTCGACGATGCATATGGCATTTCCTTCGTTGGCGCCGCGCGGGCCGATGCTTACGCTGGCTGGCCATGAAAGATCTCCACGCTGCCTCGCCTCGCGCCAATGCGCCCCGTCTCGTGATCGTGCCCGGCCTGCACGGCAGCGGCGCCGGGCATTGGCAGAGCTGGCTGCACGGCCAGATCGACGGCTCGGTGCGCGTCGAGCAGGACTTCTGGAGCGTGCCCGACATCGATCGCTGGGCCGACCGCGTCGCCGAGACCGTCGATGCGCTGGGCCCCGGGCCGCACGTGATCGTTGCGCACAGCTTCGGCTGTCTCGCGGCGCTGCAGGCGGCCGCGCGCTATCCCGGCCTGGGCATCGCGCAGATGCTGCTCGTCGCGCCCGCCGAGCCGACGCGCTTCAACCTCGCCAACGCGCTGCCGCAGGCGCCGCTCGCGATGCCGACGTGCCTGGTGGCGAGCGACAACGACCCGTGGATGTCGGCGACGCAGGCGCATGCATGGGCGCGGCTGTGGGGCAGCGACTGGATCAACCTGGGCAACGCGGGCCACATCAACGTCGACTCGGGCTACGGTCCGTTCCCGCTGGCGCGCGAGTGGGCGGCGGGCGCGTTGAACCGCCTCGATGCACGGCCCTGGCGCGCCGCGGCTTGAGCGTCGTCGACCAGACGTTGTTGCATTGCAAGACCTGACACCGTTGCACTGCAAGACCTGACACCGGGCATTTCCCGCTAGAGTGCATGCTGACTCGACCGCAGCATGCAGGGAGGTCCGCGTGGCAGATCACAATGACCGGCGCATCATCGACTCGCTCGAGTCGGGACTGCTCTGGTTCGACACCGACCTGCGCATCATCGACGCCAACCGCGCCGCGCGCGAGGTGCTGGGCCTCGGGCCCGGGCCGCTGGGCGTGCGCATCGCCGACCTCGGCTGGGTGCAGCACGACCCGCACGGGGCGGTGATCCCAGAGGAACAGCGGCCGGTCTGGCGCGCGCTGAACGGCCAGGGCGAGACGACGTCCGGCACCGTCGTCGTGCAGACGCCGAGCCACGGCGAGCGCTGGCTGCGCGTGCGGGCCGTGCCGGTCGATTCGCTTGGCGACGGGATGCCGCGCGGCGCGGTCGTCTCGTTCACCGACTTCACCAGCGAGCATCGCGCGGTGGAGGCGGCGCGCGAGAGCGAGCAGCTGTTCCGCATGTTCGGCGACCATGCGCTGGACCTGATCTGGATCGTCGACCCGCGTAGCAGCAAGCTGCTGTACATGAACTCGGCCTACGAGCGGATCTGGGGCCGGCCGGCGGCGCCGCTCTACGAGGACCTGACGCACTGGCTGGACGGCATCCATCCGGAGGACCAGGAACGCGTCGCGGCGGCCGCGCTGCAGACCAACGCGTCGGGCATGTACGAGACCGAGTACCGCATGACGCGGCCCGACGGCCGGCTGGTGTGGATCCGCGGCCGCGGCTTTCCGCTGTTCGGCGCCGACGGCCGCATGCGCTACATGGCCGGCTTCGCCGAGGACATCACGCTGGCGCGCACCAACGAGGCGCTGGAGCACGCGCATCGCGTCGCGCAGGAGCGGCTGGAGCGCATCGTCGCGACGGCGCCGGGCGCGGTCAATTCGTATTGCCAGGATTCCGAGGGCCGCGGCAGGTTCACCTTCGCCAGTCCGGCGATCCGCGAGCTGCTGGGCGTCGACGCGGCCACGCTGGTCGCGCGCGGCATCGACCTGCTGGACCTGGTGCACGCCGACGATCGCGCGATGGTGGCCGAGACGCTGCGCGCGTCCGCCGAGCTCGGCAGCGCCTGGCTCGCGACCTTTCGCGTCCCGCACACGGCGAGCGGCGAGCGCTGCCTCGAGGCGCACTCGATGCCCGTGCGCGAGAGCGAGGGCGGCGTCGTCTGGCACGGCTTCCTGATCGACATCACCGAGCGGCGGCGCGCCGAGCAGGAGATCCGTTCGCTCAACATCGACCTCGAGCGGCGCGTGGCCGAGCGCACGTCGGAGCTCGAGGCCAAGCATCGCGAGATGGAGTCGTTCACGTACTCGGTGTCGCACGACCTGAAGGCGCCGTTGCGCGGCATCGACGGCTACAGCCGGCTGCTGGAGTCCGACCACGTCGACAGGCTCGACGAGGAAGGGCGCTTCTTCGTCGCGATGATCCGCAAGGCGACAGCCCACATGGGCGACCTGATCGACGACCTGCTGGCGTACTCGCGCGTCGAGCGCGGGCGTCCCAAGCTGGGGCCGGTCGCGGCGGGGCCGGTGGTGGCGAGCGTGGTGGACGGCGTCGCCGCCGAGACCGCCGCCGGCGCGATCGCGCTGCGCTCGGAGGTCGAGCCCGGCCTCAGCGTGCTGGGCGAGCGCGACGGCCTGGTGCTGGCGCTGCGCAACCTGCTGGACAACGCCATCAAGTTCACTGCCGGCCGGCCGGATCGGGCCATCGATATCGGCGCACACCGCTCGCAGGGCCAGGTGCTGTTCTGGGTGCGCGACAACGGGCCCGGCTTCGACATGCGCTATCACGACCGCATCTTCGAGATCTTCCAGCGCCTGCATCGTGCCGAGGAATTCCCGGGCACCGGCGTCGGACTGGCGATCGTGCGCAAGGCGGTCGAGCGCATGCACGGCAAGGTCTGGGCGGAGAGCGCGAAGGGCCAAGGGGCGACGTTCTACGTGCAGCTTCCGGCCGCGCAGCCGGCGAACCTGTGACTTGATGCGGCGTTGCAGCACGGCGCTTCAAGCCGGGGCGGTGCAAATGCCGTGTAAAGAGCGTCGCATTTCGCTATGCTGATCAAATGGAAGACCGCCGCCCGATCCTGCTGGTCGAAGACAACCCGATGGATGTCGACCTGACGCAGCGTGCGTTCGCGAAGCGTCACATCGTGAACGTGCTGGAGGTGGCGCGCGACGGCGAGGAAGCGCTGGACTGGATCGCGCGCTGGGAAGCCGGCCATCCGCTGCCGGTGGTGATCCTGCTGGATCTGAAGCTGCCGCGCGTCAGCGGCCTCGAGGTGCTGCGCCAGCTGAAGGCGCACCCCGAATGCTGCCGCATCCCGGTGGTGGTGCTGACGACGTCGCGCGAGGACGGCGATGTCGCCGCGGCCTACGCGCTGGGCGTCAATTCGTATATCGTCAAGCCGGTCGAGTTCGAAAAGTTCATCGACGTGGCGGCGCAGATCGACTTGTATTGGTGCGTCCTGAACCAGCAGGCGGTCTGAGGCGAGAGAAGCTGCGAAGGAATCCGCCATGCCCGCTCGTGCCGCCAAAAGACGCCCAGGCGTCGTTGCAAATGCTCGCCGGGGGAACCACCCCGGCTGTGCTTTGCGCCTAGCCTGGACGCCTTTTGGCGACCCGCTCGAGCACGCCGGATCCCTTCACAGCTTCTAACCATGCGAGTCCTGTACGTCGAAGACAACGAACAGGACGCCGACCTGACCTGCCGGCGCCTGGCCCGGCTCGCGCCGGACATCGCACTGGCGACCGTGCACACGCTCGCGGACGCGCGCGAGCGCCTGGCCGCCGAGGAGGCCGCCGGCGCGCTGCCCGACGTGCTGCTGGTGGACGTGCGCCTGCCCGATGGCAACGGCATGGAGCTGCTGGCCGAGGTGCGCGAGCGCGGGCTGCCGATCGCCGTCGTGATGCTCACCGGCTCGGGCGACGAGGCGCTGGTCGTCACCGCGTTGCGCAGCGGCGCCGACGACTACGTCGTCAAGTCGGACAGCTACATCGAACGCCTGCCGGCCACGCTGGCGGGCGTCGTCGACACCTTCCGCGAGGCCTCGTCGCATCGCTCGACGACGATCCGCGTGCTGTATGCCGAGCCGAGCGTGAGCGACGTCGACCTGCTGCAGCGCCATCTCGCGCGCTACGCGCCGCACGTGCAGGTGGAGGCCGTGTTCTCGGCGCAGGAAGCGCTCGCGCGGTTGCCGCCCGAGGTCGAGCAGGGGCCCGACGTGCTGCTGCTCGATTTCAAGCTGCCCGGCATGAACGCGCTGGACGTCGTGCGCGAGGTGCGCCACGAGCGCGGGCTGCGGCTGCCCATCATCGTGATCACCGGCCATGGCGACGAGACCAGCGCCGCGCAGACGCTCAAGCTCGGCGCCACCGACTACCTCGTCAAGCAGGAAGACCTGCTGCACCGGCTGCCGGTGGCCATCGAGAACGCGTGGTACCGCGCGCAGCTCGAACGCGAGCGCGGCGCGCTGCGCGAGAGCGAGGAGCGCTTCCGCCAGATGGCCGAGTCGATCGGCGACGTGTTCTACCTCAGCGATCCGCTGCGCAAGCTCGCGCTGTACGTGAGCCCGGCGTTCGAGCGCATCTGGCACATGCCGGTGTCGGCGGTCTATGCCGACTGGCGCGCCTGGATCGCGCACGTGCACGAGGACGACCGCGCCGCCGTGCGCGCGCACCTGGACAACTTCGAGGCGAGCGAGCTCGAGCTCGAGTTCCGCGTCTGCCCGCCGGGTTGCGAGACACGCTACGTGTTCATGCGCGTCTACATCGTGCGCGACGGCGCGGGGCGCAACGTGCGGCGCGCCGGCGTGGTCCAGGACGTCACCGAGCGCAAGGCGCAGGAGGCGCGCATCGAGCACCTGGCCTATCACGACTCGCTCACCGGCCTGCCCAATCGCACGATGCTGATGGATCGCCTCGGCCAGGCGATGTCGCAGGCGCTGCGTCTCGACCAGCAGGTGGCGGTGCTGTTCATCGACCTCGACCGCTTCAAGCTCGTCAACGATTCGCTGGGCCACCACGTCGGCGACCAGTTGCTGCAGGAGATCGCGCGCCGGCTGCGCGCGACGCTGCGCGACGCCGACACCGTCGCGCGCGTCGGCGGCGACGAGTTCCAGGTCGTCGTCGCCAACGTCGGCGGTGCGACCGGCGCCGCGCGCATCGCCGAGAAGCTGATGCGCGCGCTCGGCGAACCGTTCACGCTCGAGGGCCAGGAGCTGCACGTCACCGCCAGCCTGGGCGTGAGCCTGTTCCCGCGCGACGGCGACAGCGGCGAGCTGCTGCTGAAGTACGCGGACACCGCGCTGTACGAGGCCAAGGGCGAGGGCCGCAACGCGTACCGTTTCTTCAGCCCCGAGATGAACGCGCAGGCGCACGGCCGGCTGCGCCTCGAGAACGACCTGCGGCGAGCGGTCGAGCGCCACGAGCTCGAGCTGCACTATCAGCCGCAGCTCGATCTCGCGACGGGCGAGGTCTGCGCCGTCGAGGCCCTGGTGCGCTGGCGCCATCCGGTGCGCGGCCTGGTGCTGCCCAACGCGTTCATCCCGATGGCCGAGGAGACGGGCCTGGTGCTGGGCATCGGCGAATGGGTGCTCAACGAGGCCTGCCGCCAGGTCGCGCAGTGGCAGCGCGATGGCGTCGCCAACAACGTCACGCCGCTGCGCGTGGCCGTCAACATCTCGGCGCGGCAACTGCAGCGTGCCGGGCTCGACGCCGCGGTGCGGCGCGCGCTGTCGCTCAGCGGCCTGCCGCCGCAATGCCTCGAACTCGAGGTCACCGAGAGCAGCGTGATGCTCGACCCCGAGCATGCGCAGAGCGTGCTGCAGTCGCTGCGCGATCTCGGCGTGCTGCTGTCGATCGACGACTTCGGCACCGGCTATTCGAGCCTCGCCTACCTGAAGCGCCTGCCGCTCGATCGCCTCAAGATCGACCGCTCGTTCATCGGCGGCATCCCCACCGACTCGGACGACGCGGCCATCGTCGAGACCATCATCGTGATGACCCACAAGCTGGGCCTGCGGGTGATCGCCGAGGGCGTGGAGACGCTGGAGCAGCGGCTGCAGCTGGTGAGCCAGGGCTGCGACGAGATGCAGGGCTTCCTGCTGGCGCACCCGGTGCCGGCCGACGAACTGCCGGCGCTGTTGACGCGCCTGAAGGACGCCGCGGCGGCAGCGCGCGCGGCCGGGCCGTCGTGACGAGCCCGCGCATCGCGCTCGCGACGCGCGTGGCCTTCGGGGCGTCGCTGGTCGTCCTCGGCGCGCATGCGCTCGTCACGCAAGGCGTCGTCGGCGTGTGGGGCCCGGTGCCGCGCTTCGTGCCGGCGCAGTCTGCGCTGCCCTGGCTGATCGGCGTCATCGTCGTCGCGTGCGGGCTCGGCCTGCTGTGGCGACGCACGACGCCCGTCGCGGCGCGCGCGCTGCTGGGATGGCTGCTGCTGTGGCTGCTGGTCGCGCGACTGGTCGACGCGCTGACGGCGCCCGCGATCGAGGGCTATTGGTCGGGCTGCGGCGAGACGCTGGTGCCGCTGGCCGCGGCGTGGCTGCTGATCGCGCGCGACGCCGAACGAGGCAGCGTGGTCGCGCGCGTGCTGTACGGCCTCGCGCTGATCCCGTTCGGCCTCGCGCACTTCGTCTATCTGAAGGAGACCGCGTCGCTGGTGCCCGCGTGGCTGCCGGCGCCGAACGTCTGGGCGCTGGCGACGGGGGGCGCCTACATCGCGGCGGCGAGCGCGATGCTCACGGGGGTGCGTGCGCGGCTGGCCGCCGTGCTCTCGGCCGTTCAGATCGGCGCGTTCACGGCGCTCGTGTGGCTGCCGATCCTGGCCTCGGGCCACGCCGACGCGTCCAGCTGGAGCGAGTCCGCCATCTCGCTGATGCTGACCGCGGCGGCGTGCGTGATCGCGCAGGCCATGCCGCGGCGCGCCTGAGGTCGCATCGGGCAAACGCGATGTGCGCGGGCGAGCGCCCCGCATACACCGCGTCGCGGGCGTCGCCGCGTCCGCGCCGAACGCTCAGTGCCCGTCGACTTCGTCGACGTCGCCCTCGGACGGATGATGCGCCGACACCCCACCGAGGCCGCCGCCCCCACCGTCGCCAGCCCCGCCCTTTCCGCCGCCTGAACCGCCGCCCGCGGCACCGGCCTTGTCGCGTGCACCCAGCGACCGCAATGGCCCCTGCTTCGGGATCACCAGCGACGGCGGGATCGGCTCCAGCTCCAGCACGTCGCGGATGAAGCTGCGCAGCGAGGCCACGAGCGCCGCCGTCTCGACCGGACGGCCGGCGGCCATCTCGGTGGCCGCGTGCGCCGCCAGCTGCACCTGCTCGTCGGTGCCCAGCAGGATGACGTCGGACAGCGCCGCCTCGACCGCGTCGCGCACGCGGCGCGCGCGATCCGAGCCGCCGGTCGTGGGGACGCCATCGGGCGTTCCCCGGCGCAGCTCGCTCAGATGGCGCGGGTCGACGGCCAGCGTGCCGGTGAACGATCCGCCCAGCGTCTTGTAGGCGGCGATCAGCGTCTTCAGTCGCTCGTTGATCTGCCGGTTCTCGCGCTCGCGCCGCTGCTGCACGGTCTGCATCACCAGCAGCCGCACGCCGACGGCCACCACCGAGACCAGCGCGAGGCCGAGCAGGGTGGAGATGAGGGTCTGCCAGGAACTGAAGTCGAGGGCGCTGCGCATGGGGTGTCCTGTGCAACGCTGGGCAAGCAAAGGGCCCGGCGGCTGCCGGGACGCCAATTGCGGACGGATACGGCGGGCTGTATGCGAACCCGGCAAGGCCGTCGTCACGACGCCTTCGATGCCCATATTCTAAGTGGTGCGCGTGACCGCGATGTTGCGGAGTGCGCCGCCGCGACGGCCTCGCAAGATTCCGCGCAGCGCCGCCGCGGCGACACCAGAATGCGTCCCTCGCGCGGTCCGTCGCACCGCGCCGGAGCCAACGATGACTGCCGACATCCTCACCGCAGAACAACTCCTCGCGCGCGCGCTCGCGGCCGCGGGCGGCGCCGCGTGGACGAGCGTGCGCACGCTGCGCCTCGAGGGCCGCGTGCACATGGGCGGCCTGTCGGGCCTGTACGTCCAGTGGATAGACCTCGAGCGTGGCCGCCACGCACTGCGGTTCTCGCTCGGGCCGGCGACGATGGCCGGTGGCTACGACGGCGTCCACGCGTGGCAGCGCAGCGCCAATGGCGAGGTGATGATCCAGGACTCGGACGCCGCCTTGCGCACGGCGGCCACCGATGCCTGGATCAACGCGCGCGGCTGGTGGTTCGCGGATCGCCATCGCGCGACCATCGAGTCGCTGGTACGGCGAGAGACCGACGGCGTCGCCTTCGACGTGCTGCGCTGCGTGCCCGCCGGCGGGCAGTGGGTCGAGCTGTGGTTCGACGCGTCGTCGCACCTGCTCGCGCGGCTCGTGCAGGAGGTGCTGGGCAGGCCGTCCGTGCGGCGCTTCGAGGACCATCGCGAGGTGAGCGGCCTGCGCGTGCCCTTGCGCATCGCCAGCGGCAACGGCGATGCGCGCTTCGACCGCGTCACCGAGATCGCGACGCTCGCGATCGACGAGACGCCTCCGTCCGATGCGTTCGACGTGCCGCGGCAGGCGTTCGCGGACGTCGCGTTCCTGGCCGGCGGCACGCAGGCGCGCATCCCGATCGAGCTTTTCAACAACCACGTCTTCGTGGCGGTGGAGATCGCCGGCCACTCGCTGCGCTTCCTGCTGGATACCGGCGGCGTCAACCTGCTCGTTGGCGATGCTGCGAAGCGCATCGACCTCGCCAGCGTCGGCACGATCGAGGCGCGCGGGCCTGGCGACAAGCCGGTGGGCAGCGGCTTCGCGCGCGTGGAGCGCCTCGTGATCGGCGGCGCGGTCGCGCTCGAGCGCCAGCTCGTGCGCGTGCTGGACATGCCCGGCTTCGACGACGTCGAGGGCGTGCGGGTGGACGGCGTGCTGGGCGTCGAGCTGTTCAAGCGGCTCGTGGTGCAGGTCGACTACGCCGCGCGCGAGCTGCTGCTGGCCGACGCGGCCACCTTCGTCGCGCCGCCGGCCGCGACATCGCTGCCCATCACGTTCTTCGGCCATTTCCCGGGCATCGCGGCCGAGCTCGACGGCCTCGCCGGCCAGTTCTGGCTCGACACCGGAAACCGCGGCGGCCTGGTGCTGCTGGCGCCCTTCGTCGAGGAGCACGAGCTCGCCGCGCGCTACGCGACGAGCCCGCTGACGACGATCGGCTGGGGCATCGGCGGACGCGTGCAAGGCCAGTTGGCGCGCGGCGGGCGACTCGCGCTGGGCACGCTCGTCGTCGATGCACCGGTGCTGCGCCTGCCCATCGCCGACGGCGGCGCGCTGGCGATCCGGCACGTCGCGGGCAACATCGGCGGCGAGATCCTGCGGCGCTTCGTCGTCACGTTCGACTACGCGCGGCGCATCGTGCACCTGGTGGCTGGCGAGTCGGCGGCGCGGCCGTTCGACGTCGACCGCTCGGGGCTGTGGATCAATCGCCACGCGGACGGGGCGATCATCGGCGCCGTCATGGCGGGCAGTCCGGCGGACGCGGCCGGCCTGCGCGTCGACGATGTGATCGCGGCCGTCGACGGCGAAGCGGCGTCGGCGATCGGCCTGGACGCGCTGCGGCGGCGCCTGGCCGAATCATCCGCCGGCCGCGGCGTCACGTTCGACGCGCTGCGCGGGAGTGAGGAGATCCAGGCCGCGCTCGTGTTGCGCGACCTGGTCTGAGGCCGAACGAGATCAGCGCGCGGTGTAGCCGCGGCCGTCCATGCACGCGAGCGTCGCGCGCTGGAAGATGCTGGCGTCGTTCATCGCGTTGGGCTGCGTGGTCGCCCAGCTGTTGCACGCGCGGCGATCGGCCTCGACCTGCGCGGCGGGCTGGCCGTTGCGCGGATAGAAGATCGGCTCGGGCGCCGACGACTGCGCGGGGGCCGCGGCCTGCTGGACCGGGGCCTGTTGCACGTACACGGTTCCGGACGGGTAGTAGACGGGCGGGGCTGGATAGTAGAGGGGCGCGTCGTAGTACACGGGCGCCGCGAGTGCGGCGATGCCCAGGCCGACGCCGAAGCCCCAGAACGGGTCGAAGCCCCAGCCGCCGCGGTAGCCAACGTGATAGCCGCCGTGCCAGCCGCCGCCGCCATGCCAGCCGCCCGGCGCGGCCTGGGCGGCACCGCCGAAGGCCAGCGCGAGGGCGCCTGCGGCGATGGCGAGGGAATGGCGCAGCGTGCGGCTGCGCGATGGCACCAACGCCTTGGGTTGAACGATGGTCGCACTCATGTCGAAATCTCCTTCGGGAACGCGCTTTTGGCGCATGAGCTGATTCTCTGCTTTCGAGCGTTCGTGTCGAGCGCAGAGAGCCTGCCTTTACAAGACTCTACGTAGTAGACCCCGTGCGCGGCCGTTGGTTCCCTGGCAGGCGTTGCGGACGGCCAACGAACGGGGTGAGGCCGGCGGCGCCAAGGCGTCGGACGCAGGGCTTGCCGAGCCCCCACCGTTGTGCGAGAACACGGATTGCTCCACGATGCGCCATGACTGAGCCAACTCGACAAATGCCCTGGTCGCTCGACGACATCGATTTCTCCGCCATCCAGCCCGAGCGCGTGCGCGACGACGACGCGATGTTCCTGCTCGTCTGCAGCGCCTCCTTCGTCGAGAGCGGCAGCGACACCTACACGGGCAACCTGCTCGAGCGCTTCGCCCACGACGACGAGATCGGCACCTGGCTGCGCGAGCACTGGGAACCGGAGGAGCTGCAGCACGGCCGCGCGCTGCAGGCCTATGTGCGCCACGTCTGGCCGGAGTTCGACTGGGACGGCGCCTACGCCGACTTCTTCGAGGAGTACTCGCGGGTGTGCACGATGGAGGACCTCGAGCCCACCTGCGGCCAGGAGCTGGCCGCGCGCTGCATCGTCGAGATGGGCACGACCACCTACTACCAGGCGCTCAACGCGGCCTGCAAGGAGCCGGTGCTGCGCGACCTGACGTGGCGCATCCGCAGCGACGAGGTGCGCCACTACAAGCATTTCTACGCTTTCTTCCAGCGCTACGAGAGCGCCGAGCACCTGGGTCGGCGCCACGTGCTGGCGGCCCTCGTGCGGCGCGCGCTGGAGCTGCGCCGCGAGGATTCGACGATCGCGCTGCGGCACGCCGCCGCGTGGCACCGGCGCAGCAAGGCGACGCGCACCAGCGACCAGGCGCTGGCGTCGAACGCCCAGCTGATCCGGCAGGCCTACCGGATCGTCAGCGAGCACCTGCCGATGGAACTCGCGGTGCGCATGACGATCAAGCCGCTGCGGCTCAGCCCGGCGCTGCAACGCTTCGTGATGTGGCCGCTGTCCATCCTGGGGGCGGGGATCGTGCATCCCTGACGAGAGCCGGCATGGCGCTCGGCATCCGCAGAATGCCCCGCGAACAACCGGGTCAGGCGTTCGCAGACAGCGTCTGTACCAAGCCCTGATCCAGGGAATCGGTGGCCACCGTCCCTGCCATGCCCGGGTTCGTCTGCAGCGTGTTGCCCCAGAGGCTCTGGTAGTTGCCATAGGCGGACGCGCCAGGGACGTCGTTCGCATCCTCCGCGCCCAGCACCGCCCCGTCGTCGGACTGCACGGCCGATGCCAGGCCCGAGTCGTCGCCGGAGCCGTAAGGGCCCGTGGAGCTGGTGTCGGCCAGAGGGGTCCCTGCCTGCACGAAGGAGTTCAGCAATCCTTGTGGGCTGTAGGTCGGAGAGTCGTCGACGCCCGAGCCGCCGCCGAGCGAGAGAACAACGCCTTCGTCGGACGAATCCTCGATGGCACTTTGCGTCTGACCCGTGGTTGCGCCCGCCGCGATCGGGCTCCATACTGAGTTGCTGGACGCTCCCACGCCACTGCCATAAGGCTGCGGCCAGGAGTCGCCGGAGTTGGTACATGAACCGATCATTGATTGGGCTCCAGTTTGCCGTTGTTCCATCCGGATCGGACAAAGCTTCGAAAACTTGAGGCCTTGAAGGGTTCAAGCCAGTCCCAGGTCAGGCCACCGGTAGATCGGCGCAAGATCCAGCTGGTCCGCCCGCTGAGATGTTCGGCGAATGTGTTGCGTCGACCGGTTGAATCCGCCGTCGAGAACTGCCGCCCGGTGCATGCGGGCCCGCTACACCTCGCCCCACAACCCGGCCATCGCCGCCGCAAACCCCGCGCTGATCCGCTCCACCTGCGCGTGATGGTGCCTGCGCAGCGCCCAACGCCCCGCCACCATCACGTCGCGCCACGGCCGGCCGGGACTCGAGAAGACCAGTGCGTCGAGCCAGCGCGCCTGCGGCAGGCCGACGAGGCTGGCGTCGTCGGGATCGATCACCAGCAGGTCGGCGCGCGCGCCGACCGCGATACCCCATGACGCATGCCCGGCCGCGCGTCCCCCGCCCGCGCGGGCGCGCTCGAACAGGCTGGCGGCGGTGTCGGGCTGCGGACGCGACGTGCGGCCGTGCACGGCGCTCGCCACGCCCTGCGGCTGGGCGCAGACGTTGCGCCGCTCCAGCTTCAGGCGCTGGCCGTATTCCATCCAGCGCAGCTCTTCGCGCCAGCTGCGCGTGACGTTGCTGTCGGAGCCCATCGCGAGATCGACGTCGGCCGCGAGCCACGCGGGCACGTCGGTGAAGCCGTCGCCGAGGTTGCCCTCGGTGCTCGGGCAGATGACGATGCCCGCGCCGCTGGCGGCGGTCGCGGCGATCTCGCCGGCGTCGACGTGCGTCGCATGCACCAGCTGCCAGCGCGAGTCGAGCCAGCCTTGCGACGCGAGCCAGGCGACGGGTGTCTGGCCGGTGGCGGCGACGCAGTCGCGCAGCTCGGCGCGCTGCTCGGAGACGTGGACGTGGATCGGGCCGTCGAACTCGTGCGCGAGCTTGCGCAGTTCGGCGATGGACTCGGCCGCGGCGGCGCGCACCGAGTGGATCGCGAGGCCGGCGTTGAGCGGCACCCCCTCCGCGCGCCCGGTCGCGGCCACGCGCGCGTTGAAGTCCTGGCTGCGCTGCCAGACGTCGCGCGCGCCCGCATGGAAGCGGCGTTGGTCGGACCGCAGCGACGGCGCCGCGAAGCCCGCGCGCTCGTACAGCACCGGCAGCAGCGTCAGGCCGATGCCGGCGTCGGCGGCGGCGTCGGCCAGCGCCATCGACAGCGCGAGCGGGTCGTCGTAGGGCGTGCCGTCGGCCTGGTGCTGCAGGTAGTGGAACTCGCAGACCTGCGTGTAGCCGCCGCGCAGCAGCTCGACGTACAGGTGCGCGGCGATCGCGCGCAGGCTCTCGGGCGTGACGGCGTTGGCGACCTTGTACATGCGGTCGCGCCAGCTCCAGAAGTCGTCGTCGGCACCGTCGCGGCGTTCGGCCAGGCCCGCGAACGCGCGCTGGAACGCGTGGCTGTGGGCATCGACGAGGCCCGGCAGCACCGGGCCGGCCAGGCGCTCGGCGTCGTGCGGCGCGGGCACGTCGGCGGCGATGTGCGACCAGTGGCCTTGCGCGTCCGTCTCCAGCACGACCGACTGTTGCCAGCCGCCTTCGATCCACGCTGCAGGCGCCCAATAGCGCGCAGCCGTCATTGCGGCTTCCAGTCGCGCATCGTGCGCAGCAGCTCGCGCAGCAGGGGCTGCACCTGCGCGGCCTTGTCTGGGCGGTACGCGTACGGCGGCGTCTCGTCCATGTAGCAGTCCCAGATCATCTCGAGCTGCACGGCGTGGATGCCGTCGTCCGGCCGGCCGTAGTGGCGCGTGATGTAGCCGCCCTTGAAGCGGCCGTCGACGACATGCGAGTAGCGATCCTGCGCCGCCAGCACGCCGCGCAACTGCTCGCGCAGCGACGGCGCGCAGCTCTTGCCGTCGACGGTGCCGAGGTTCAGCGCCGGCAGCCGGCCCTCGAACAGCCACGGCAGCTCGCTCTTGATGCTATGGCCGTCGAAGATGATCGCGTGGCCGTGCTCGGCCTTCAGGCGCGCCAGCTCGGTGGCGATCGCGCCATGGTACGGCTGCCACCACTGGCCGATGCGTTGCGTGATCTCGGCCGGCGTCGGCGCGCGGCCGTCGGCGTAGATCGGGTCGCCGGTGAAGAAGCGCGTCGGGCACAGCTCGGTGTTGTTCGCGCCGGGGTACATCGGCGCGTTGTCGGACGGCCGGTTCAGGTCGATGACGAAGCGCGACGCGCGCGGCTGCAGCACGCTCGCGCCCATCTCGGCGGCGAACGCGTAGAGCTTGTGCAGGTGCCAGTCGGTGTCCTCGACGTCCAGCGCGCGCGGGTGGTAGCGCGGCTTCAGTTCGTCGGGGATCAGCTCGCCGCAGTGCGGCAGGCTCACCAGCAGCGGCGTCGTGCCGGGTTTCAGGTGGAAGGAGGGGTGATCGGCAATCATGGATTTGTCTTTCGTCGCGGGGCGAGCGACGGGCCGCCCCTAGCCGGCCCGCGGTCCCCTCGGGGGACGGAGCGCCGTACTCGGTGCGGAAGGGGCTGTCATGTCCCGCCGACGATGGTGCACCTGCACGTGGGGTGGCCGAACCAGTAGGCCAGCTCGCGCGGGTGTTCCAGCTCCCACAGCGCGAAGTCGGCGCGCCGGCCCGCGGCCAGCGTGCCGCGGTCGGCGAGGCCCAGCGCGCGCGCCGCGTTGACGGTTGCGCCGCGCACGGCCTCCTCGGGCGTCAGGCGGAAAGCTACGCAGGCGAGGTGGATCATCAGCGGCAGCGACAGCGTCGGCGACGTGCCCGGGTTGTGGTCGGTCGAGACGGCCATCGCGACGCCCGCCTCGCGCAGCGCGGCGACCGGCGGCAGCTTCGTCTCGCGCAAGAAATGGAACGCGCCGGGCAGCAGCATCGCCACCGTGCCGGCGGCGCGCATCGCGGCGACGCCGGCGCCACCGAGGTATTCGATGTGGTCGCAGGACAGCGCCTTGAAGCGCGCGGCGAGCTCGGCGCCGCCGGAGTCGCTCAGCTGCTCCGCGTGCAGCTTCACCGGCAGGCCCAGCGAGCGCGCGACCTCGAACACGCGCTCGACCTGCGCCGTGCTGAACGCGATGCGCTCGCAGAACGCATCGACCGCATCGACGAGACCTTGCTCGTGCCACTGCGGCAGCCACTCGCAGACGGCCGCGATGTAGTCGTCGGCGCGGCCCTCGAACTCGGGCGGCAGCGCGTGCGCCGCGAGGCTGGTGCTGCGCACGCCCACGCCGGTCTTGCCCAGGCGCCGCGCGACGCGCAGGCACTTGGCCTCGTCCTCGAACGACAGGCCGTAGCCGGACTTGATCTCCACCGTCGTCACGCCGCCGTCGCGCAGCGTGCGCAGGCGGCGCGACGCGAGCGCGAACAGCTCGTCCTCGCTCGCGGCTCGGGTGGCGCTCACGGTCGACCGGATGCCGCCGCCGGCCCTGGCGATGTCCTCGTAGCTCGCGCCCTGCAGCCGCAGCTCGAACTCGTGCGCGCGGTGCCCGCCGTAGACGAGGTGCGTGTGGGCATCGACCAGCCCGGGCGTCAGCAGCGCGCCGTCGAGGTCGTGCTCCTCGATGGCCGCCTTGCCCAGCGCGGGCAGGTCGGCCTCGGCGCCGATCCAGGCGATGCGCGCGTCCTCGGTGACGATCGCGCCGCGCTCGATCAGGCCCCAGCCGCCGGTGTCGGCCAGCGTCGCGACGCGCGCATGACGCCACACGCGGCGCGCGGGCGCGGGCGTGGCGGCGATGGCCTGTTCGGGCAGGCCGGGCGTGAACGATTCCAGGAAGTCGGTCATCGCTTCGGGGGCAGCAGTCGAATCCAGTAGCCGGGCAGAACGTGTTCCCGCGCGCCTCCCGCATCGTGCAGGGGCTCGACCGACCACGGGCGCGACGCGTCGAACGGCGACTCGCACCACGCGAGCGACAGCGCGCGCATCTCGACCGGCACGGCGCCGGCGCCGTGCAGCGCCACCGGCTGCAGCGCGAAGAAGCCGAAGCCGGGGCTGTTGCCGGGGCCGGCCTCGTCGAGGAAGGTGGCGGGCGTGACGAGCGAGTCGGCGCGGTCGCTGCGCACCATCACGTTGAGGTCGCGCGTGGGGCCGTCCAGCAGCGCACAGCCGGGCGCGTCGGCGCCGTCGAAGCGCAGCGGCGTGTCGCCGCGGTGCACCTCCAGCGCGCGATCGGCGAAGTCCAGGCGCACGCCGGCGCCTTCCAGCACGGCGAACCAGCGCGTGATGCCGGGGAACGGCGAGAACGGGCCGTCGGCGTCGATGTCGGCCACGCTGATGCGCAGCGTCCAGTCGTCCTTGCTGCCGATTGGCAATCGCAGCAGCTCGCGGGTGACGCCGCCGCCGTTCTTCCACGGCGCCGGCGTGGCGGCGGACGCGTCGACGCGGATCACGGCCGGAACTGGCTCTCGAGCGTGTAGCGCGAGCCCGGATGCACCAGCCGCGCGAGCGTCACCGGCACGCCGCGGCTGACGGTGCCGCGCACCACGATCAGGCATGGATCGCTGCGCTGGATGCCCAGCAGCTTGGCCTCCTGCGCGGTGGGCAGCGCCGACTCGATCGCTACGTGCGCCTCCCACAGCGGCGCGACGTCCAGCAGGTAGTGCGTGGGCGTCATCTGCGTGAAGTCGACGGCTAGATAGTCGGGCGCGCACGCCGGGTTCACATAGCGATCCTCGCACTGCAGCGCGACGCCGTGCTCGTGGTGCACGATCAGCGTGTGGAAGACGGTGTCGCCGGGATTCAGGCCCAGGCGCGCCGCCAGCGCCGCGGGCGCCGCCTCGGCACGCTTGAGGTGCACGGTGGCGTCATGGCGATGGCCGCGCTTGCGGATCTCGTCCTGGATGTCGTTGATCGTCAGCGTGGACGACACCCGGTTCAGCTGCGCCGCGAAGGTGCCCACGCCCTGCAGGCGCGTGATCAGCCCGGCGTCCTGCAGCTCGCGCAGCGCGCGGTGCACCGTCATGCGGCTGACGCCGAATTGCGCGACCAGGTCGGCCTCGGACGGCATCTGCGCGCCGGGCGCCCAGCGGCCGGCCTCCAGCGCGTCCTTCAGGTATTGCTTGACGCGGGCGTAGGGCGGCTGCGGCGCGCTGCGGTGCAAGGCCGCGCCGTTGGTGGGCGCGCCGCCGGCGGCAATCATGTCCTGCGATGCACGCGGCGCGTGCGCGGCGGGGTGGGCGGGCAGCGTGCGCAGGCGTGAACGAGTGTGCGATGGCATGGAGCAATCCTACTTGCACAAGGTTGTCTAGACAAGTAGAGTACGACCCGACCCCCGCCTGTCCGTGATTGGCAAGCTACGCCGATTCCGGCACGCCATACACCTCTTTGTCACGCCGCGCATACCCTGTTTGAGGTATGCCGTGCGTGCCGTCCCCTTGCCGGAGAAGCTCCGTGAACGACCTGTCCAACGTCCCCGCCGCTGTCGCTCTTGCCACGACTTCCCTGCCGCGGCCCGTGCGTGCCCCGCGTGGCACCGAGATCTCGTGCGCGAACTGGCTGATCGAGGCCGCCTACCGGATGATCCAGAACAACCTCGACCCCGAGGTGGCCGAGAACCCGGACGCGCTGGTCGTCTACGGCGGCATCGGCAAGGCGGCGCGCAACTGGGGCTGCTTCGACGCGATCCTGCAAGCCTTGCGCACGCTGAAGGCCGACGAGACGCTGCTGATCCAGTCCGGCAAGCCGGTGGGCGTGTTCCGCACCCACGCCGACGCGCCGCGCGTGCTGCTCGCCAACTCCAACCTGGTGCCCAAGTGGGCCACGTGGGAGCACTTCAACGAGCTCGACCGCAAGGGCCTGATGATGTACGGCCAGATGACGGCCGGCTCGTGGATCTACATCGGCAGCCAGGGCATCATCCAGGGCACCTACGAGACCTTCGTCGAGGCCGGCCGCCAGCACTTCGGCGGCAACATGGCTGGCCGCTGGATCCTCACGTCGGGCCTGGGCGGCATGGGCGGCGCGCAGCCGCTGGCCGCGAGCTTCGCGGGCGCCAGCTCGCTGACCATCGAATGCCAGCAGAGCCGCATCGACTTCCGCCTGAAGACGCGCTACCTCGACGAGCAGGCCACCAGCATCGACGATGCGCTCGAACGCATGCAGCGCTACACGGCCGCGGGCCGCGCGGTGTCCGTCGGCCTGCTGGGCAACGCGGCCGAGGCGATGCCCGAGCTGGCGCGCCGCGCGGCCGCCGGGGGCGTGCGGCCCGATCTCGTCACCGACCAGACCTCGGCGCACGACCTCGTCAACGGCTACCTGCCCGCAGGCTGGAGCGTCGAGCAATGGCGCGCGGCGCAGGCCGACCACACGCAGCACGCCGCGCTGCGCGACGCCGCCGCGAAGAGCGCCGCGAAGCACGTGCAGGCGATGCTCGCGTTCCAGCAGATGGGCATCCCGACGGTCGACTACGGCAACAACATCCGCCAGGTCGCGTTCGACCAGGGCGTGGCCAACGCGTTCGACTTCCCCGGCTTCGTGCCGGCGTACGTGCGCCCGCTGTTCTGCCAGGGCAAGGGCCCGTTCCGCTGGGTGGCGCTGTCGGGCGATCCGGAGGACATCCGCAAGACCGACGCGAAGATGAAGGAGCTGTTCCCGAACGACGCCGGCCTGCACCGCTGGCTCGACATGGCCGGCTCGCGCATCGCGTTCCAGGGCCTGCCGGCGCGCATCTGCTGGATCGGCCTGGGCGACCGCGATCGCGCCGGCCTGGCGTTCAACGAGATGGTGCGCAGTGGCGAGCTGAAGGCGCCGATCGTCATCGGCCGCGACCACCTCGACTCCGGCTCCGTGGCGTCGCCCAACCGCGAGACCGAAAGCATGATGGACGGCTCGGACGCCGTGTCCGACTGGCCGCTGCTCAACGCGCTGCTGGCCACCGGCGGCGGCGCGACGTGGGTGTCGCTGCACCACGGCGGCGGCGTCGGCATGGGCTACTCGCAGCACTCGGGCATCGTGATCGTCTGCGACGGCACGAAGGAAGCCGACGAGCGCCTCAAGCGTGTGCTGTGGAACGACCCGGCCAGCGGCGTGATGCGCCACGCCGATGCGGGCTACGAAGACGCCCGCGAGGCCGCGAAGCGCCACGGGCTGAACCTGCCGATGATCGGCTGATTGCTCGCATCTGCTCCGGTGTCAGGTCTTGCACTGCAGCGGTGTCAGGTCTTGCACTGCAACGACACCTGACACCGTTGCAGTGCAAGACCTGACACCGGACGAACGTTGCAGTGCAAGACCTGACACCGCAACATTCAAGACCTGACACCGAACTAGGCACTCGAATCCTGGGAACCGCATGACCACTCTCCAACTGAATCCCGGCCTGCTGACGCTGGCCGACCTGCAGGCGCTGCACGCCGGCAACCTCGCGCTGACCCTGAACCCGAGCGCGCGCGGCTCGATCGCGGCCAGCGCGGCGGTCGTGCAGAAGGCCGCGGCCGGCGACGCGCCGGTCTACGGCGTCAACACCGGCTTCGGCAAGCTCGCGAACAAGCGCATCAGCCAGGGCGAACTCGAGGCGCTGCAGCGCAATCTGATCCGCTCGCACTCGGTGGGCGTCGGCGCGCCGCTGCAGCCGGCCGTCATGCGGCTGATGATGGCGCTGAAGGCCGCGAGCCTGGCGCGCGGCTACTCGGGCGTGCGGCAGGAGGTGGTCGACACGATCATCGCCGTGCACAACGCGGGGCTGGTGCCGTACGTGCCGTCGCAAGGCTCGGTCGGCGCGTCGGGCGACCTCGCGCCGCTGTCGCACATGACGCTCGCGCTGATGGGCGAGGGCGAGATGCTGGTCGACGGCGCACGCGTGCCGGCGTTGGCCGCGCTCGAGAAGGCCGGCATCGCGCCGCTGACGCTGCAGGCCAAGGAAGGGCTCGCGCTGATCAACGGCACGCAGACCTCGACCGCGCTGGCGCTGCACGCGCTGATCACGTTCGAACCGGTGCTGGAATCCGCGCTGGTGATCGGTGCGCTGACGGTGGACGCGACACGCGGCAGCGACGGCCCGTTCGACCCGCGCATCCACGAGCTGCGCGGCCAGCCGGGCCAGATCGACGTCGCCCGCTACTACCGCGCGCTGCTGGCCGGCAGCGAGATCCGCCAGTCGCACATGGAAGGCGACGATCGCGTGCAGGATCCGTATTGCCTGCGTTGCCAGCCGCAGGTCGTGGGCGCATGCCTCGACCAGCTGCGCCACGCCGCGCTGATCCTCGTGCGCGAGGCGAATGCGGTCACCGACAACCCGCTGGTCTTCGCGGAAGACGGTGTGCTGGTGTCGGGCGGCAACTTCCACGCCGAGCCGGTGGCGCTGGCCGCCGACGCGATGGCCGTCGCGATCGCCGAAGTCGGCGCGATCGCGGAGCGTCGCATCGCGATGCTGATCGACGCCGGCGTCTCGCAACTGCCGCCGTTCCTGTCGGCGGACGCGGGGCTGAACTCGGGCTTCATGATCGCGCACGTGACGGCCGCGTCGCTCGCGAGCGAGAACAAGTCGCTGGCGCATCCGGCGAGCGTCGATTCGTTGCCGACGTCGGCCAACCAGGAAGACCATGTGTCGATGGCGACGTTCGCGGCGCGGCGCTTGCAGCCGATGATCTCCAACGTGTCCGTGATCCTCGGCATCGAGTGGCTGGCGTCGGCGCAGGGGGTCGAGTTCCTGCGGCCGTTGCGGAGTTCTGCTGCGCTGGAGCAGGCGCATGCGTTGCTTCGCGCGCAGTGCTTGGCGATGCCGACTGATCGCTATCTGGCGCCGGATATCGAGCGCGCGACTGCGCTTGTGGCTGAAGGGGCGTTGTCTTCCGTGTTCCGCAATCTCGATGGGTTGCCGACGCTTTGGAAGGCTGTCTGATTTGCTGATGCCGCAGACAATCAGCGCAAGCTCTGAGCAGCCGTAAGTCGACCAATAAGCCGCCCGTTCCAGTTGCGAAGCTCGACGTCCCGTAGCGGCGCCACGAACGCGCGATCCGCATCGTCCAGCGCCAGCAGCGGCTCGATCAACGCAACGACCGCGACCTCGGCCGCGCGCGCCGTGTTGCCGTCGTCCATCTTCAGCGCCAACCCCAGCCCCAGCTCAGGCAGCGCCGCGCAGTAGACACCCTCGGCCCCGACCTTGCAGAACACGCGCGCCCCGAAATGCGACATCACGCGCGTGTCCAGCCGCCCGGTGCTGGCCACCATCAATGGCGCGGCGGCCACGGCCTCGCGCAGGCGCGCCGCGGCGCGCGCACGCTCGGGCGTCAGGCCCGCGCCCGTGCCGAAGCGCGCGAACGCGTGCGCCAGCGCGCGCAGCGGAAAACCGTAAGTGGGGATCGAGCAGCCGTCGGTGGCGCGCGGCGCGTCGGCCAGGCGCACGCCGGTGGCCGATTCCAACGATGCGCCGATCTCGCGCATCACGACGTGGTCGGGTTCGACGTAGCCACGCAGCAGGCCGCGCGCGCGGTCGGCGTCGCCGGCCATCAACGCGCCGAGACACGCGAAGCCCGAGTGCTTGCCGGAGCAGTTGTTGTGCAGCGCGCAGGGCGCCTCGCCAGCGGCCGCGAGCGCGCGCGAAGCCTGCTCGTTGGACGGCCAGTGCACGCCGCATTCGAGGACGCTCGCGTCGAGCCCGGCCTTGGCCAGCATCGAGGTTGCGGTCGCCACGTGCTCGGGCTGCCCGCCATGCGAGGCGCAGGCCAGCGCCAATTCCTCGTTCGTGAGGCCGAAGCGGTCGGCCGCACCCGAGGCTACGAGCGGCAGCGCCTGCAGGCCCTTGACGGCGGAACGCGCGTAGATCGGGCGATCGACGTCGCCGCCCTGGCGCACGACGGCGCCGCTCGCGTCGACGACCGCGAACGCGCCGCGATGGAACGATTCGACGATGTCGCCGCGCCAGAGTTCGACGAGGACAGGTTGGGTCATCAGGCGCTCCTTCAAACGGAGCGCCGATTCTCGCTCAGCGCTCGAGCTGGAACACCTGCACGATGCTGGCGAGCTGGCGCGCCTGTTCCTTCAGGCTCTCGGCCGCCGCGGCCGATTCCTCGACGAGCGCGGCGTTCTGCTGCGTCATCTGGTCGAGCTCGGACACGCTGGTGTTGACCTGCCCGATGCCCGATGCCTGTTCGGCGCTGGCGCGGGTGATCTCCTGGATGATGTCGCTGACGCGATGCACGCCGTCGACGATGCCCTGCATCGTGCCGCCGGCCTCCGTCACGAGCTGGCCGCCCGCTTCGACGCGGTCGACCGATGCGCCGATCAGCGCCTTGATCTCGCGCGCCGCGTTGGCCGAGCGCTGCGCCAGGCTGCGCACCTCGGCGGCCACCACGGCGAAGCCGCGGCCCTGCTCGCCGGCGCGCGCGGCCTCGACCGCTGCGTTCAACGCGAGGATGTTGGTCTGGAACGCGATGCCGTCGATGACGCCGATGATGTCGGTGATCTTCCTGGAGCTGGCGTTGATCTCGTCCATCGTCGTGACGACGCGCGCGACCACCTCGCCGCCGTTGGTCGCGCCCTGCGACGCGGAGATCGCCAGCCGGTTGGCCTCCGACGCCGAGTCGGACGTGTGGCGCACCGTCTGCGTCAGCTGCTCCATCGTGGCGGCGGCCTGCTGCAGGCTGGACGCCGTCTGCTCGGTGCGGCTCGCGAGGCTGTTGTTGCCGATCGCGATCTCGCCGGAGGCGGTGGCGATGCTGTCGGTGGAGCGGCGGATCTGCGTGACGGTGCTGCGCAGCGATTCGATCATCGTCGCCAGGCCGGCCATCAGGCTGCCGGGCACCGGGTTGCGCAGCTGCACCGACAGGTTGCCGCGCGCGACGTCGTTCATGGCGTCCAGCGCAGCGGCCGGTTCGCCGCCGATCTGGCGCAGCACGCTGCGGTAGATCGAGATGCCGACGCTGGCGATGGCCAGCAGCAGCACCGACGCGATGGCCAGTCCCTTGACCAGCGTGGCGTCGACCTCGGCGTCGACGTCGTCCATGTACAGGCCGGAGCCGATGATCCAGTGCCATTGCGGCACGGTGCTCACGTATTGCAGCTTGGGCACCGGCTCGGTCTTGCCGGGGCGCGGGAATTTCATCGGGACGTAGGCGTTGCCGTCCGGACTGGTGTTGGCGCCCTTGACCAACGCAGAGATGATGTCGATGCCGCTCGGGTCCATGACCTTGCCGACCATGTTCTGGCCGACCCACTCGGGCTTGAACGGATGCATGACGCCCACGCCGTCGGTGTTCCAGATGAAGAAGTAGTTCGCCTTGCCGTCGGGGCCGCCGAAGCGGGCGCCGCGCAGCGCGTCGGCCGCGGCCTTCTGCGCCGCCTCGACTGTCATCTCGCCCTTCTCGGCCTTGTCCGCGTAGGCGGCGGCGATGCTGCGCTGGGATTGCACGGCCATCACGAGGCCGGCCTTGCGGCCTGCGATGATCTCGTCGCGCAGCGTCCAGGCCGCGCCGGCCGTGAGCAGCACGATGCCTGCGATGGCCACGCCGGCGAGCAGCGCGATCTTGTTCTTGAAGGTCAGGGAACCGGAGCGGCGGGCAGGATTGGACATGGGCGTTTTGGGGTCGGACACGGGCCGGGATCGGCATGCGCGTCCATCCTGAAGTGGGCGAAGGCGCGTTTCCACTTTAGGTGCCGCGACCCCCGGTCGATGCGCCGAAAAATCGTGCAATTTGCCGACAGATCCCGTCGAGGTTCCCCCACGGCGAATTCAGGGCATGCCGTTGCGGCCGTGCTGGCGGAAGCCCGCGCGCGTGGCCAGGCGGTCGTAGTACGCCTGCACGTGCGGCAGCTCGGGCCGCGCGATCGGCGTCATGTACCAGCGGTTCACCGACAGGCCCAGCACGATGTCGGCGAGCGTGAACGTCGCGCCGGCGACGAAGTCGCCGGACTTCTCGAGCTGGCGTTCGAGGATGCCCATGTGGCGGTTCCATGAGGCGGCGCTGGCCTCGATCGCGCTCGCGTCCTGGTGCGCCGGACTCTTGCGGACGAGGCCCATGTACGCGTAGCGCCACGCGTTGTTCATGTCGCCCCCCTGCCAGTCCATCCACTGCTCGACGCGCGCCCGCGCGAGCGCGTCGCGCGGCAGCAGGTCGTCGCGGCCGTGCCTGCCGGCGAGGTAGCGGCAGATCGTGTTGGACTCCCACAGCACGGCATCGCCGTCGACGATCACCGGCACCATCGCGTTCGGATTGAGAGCGAGGAACTCGGGCACGTGGGTGCTGCGGTGGTCGCCGCCCCAGGGCTCGTTGTCGTAGGCAAGGGCGAGCTCCTCGCACGTCCACAGCACCTTGCGCACGTTGATCGACGTCGGTTTGCCCAGGATCTTCAGCATGGTCGTTGCTCCAAGTGGTCTAGATGACTTCATTCTAGAATCGCGGCATGCCCGTCTCCGCCCTCGCGATGGTGATCGTCGCCGCATTGCTGCATGCATTCTGGAACATCGTCGCCAAGAAGACCGGGGGCGACCGCCATTTCGTGCTGATGGGCTGCCTGCTGCTGGTGGTGTTCTGGGCGCCGGCCGGGCTCTGGTTCGGATGGCACGAGGTGCCGCGCTGGGGCTGGATGCAGTGGCTGTTCGTGAGCCTCAGCGGGTTCACGCATCTGGTCTATTTCAAGGTGCTGCTCAAGGGCTACCGCGTCTCCGACCTGACGGTCGTCTATCCGGTGGCGCGCGGCACCGGCCCGCTGGTCAGCTCGCTGCTGGCCGTGGCGGTGCTGGGCGAGGCGCTGACGCTGCGCGGCGCCGTCGGCGTGTTGTGCGTCTGCGGCGGCGTCTTCATCATCGCGGGCGGCCCGGCGTTGCTGCGCGCCGCGCACGACCCCGCGCAACGCGCGCGCGTGCACGCAGGCCTGCGCTGGGGCGCCGCCACGGGCCTGACGATCGCGGTCTACACCGTGCTGGACGGCTACTCCGTCAAGAAGCTGCTGATCGTCCCGATCCTGGTCGACTACTTCGGCAACCTGGTGCGGCTGCCGTTCATGATGCCCACGTTGCTGCGCGATCCGCGCGGCTTCGTCGATGCCTGGCGGCGCTACAGGTGGCACGCGGCGGTGCTGGCCGTGGTGAGCCCGCTCGCGTACATCCTCGTGCTGTACGCGGTGCGGCTGGCGCCGGTCTCGCACGTGGCGCCCGCGCGCGAAATCTCGATGCTGTTCGCCGCGCTGATCGGCGGCCGGCTGCTCGGCGAGGGCGACCGCGGGCAGCGCATGCTCGGCGCCGTGCTGATGGCCGTCGGCGTGGCGCTGCTAGCCCTGTGACCGCGGCGCCAGGCGCGGCAGCGTCATCGTGACCGTCGTGCCCGCGCCCGGCGGCGAAACGATCTCGATGCGCCCGCCGAGGATGCCGTTGACCATGTTGCGCGAGATCGTCAGCCCCAGGCCGCTGCCGCCCTGCGCGAGCCGAGTCGTGAAGAACGGCGCGAACACCTGCGGCAGGTCCTCGGGCGGGATGCCGACGCCGTTGTCGTGCACCGTGATGCGCACCGCGTCGTGCCCTGACGGCCAGACGCGCACGGAGATCGTGCCCTCGCCGGTGCGCGAGAAGCCGTGCACGATCGCGTTCTCGATCAGCTGGTTGAGCACCTGGCCGATCGAGCCCGGATAGCTGTCGAGGATCAGCTCGGTCTCGCCGGTGACGATGATCTCGATCGGGTCGTGGCGATGCGCGAGGCGCGTGAGATCGACCATCTCGCGCACGGTGGCGAGCAGGTCGAAGCTGCGGCGATGGTCGCTCGTCTGGTCGACGGCGATCTGCTGGAACACCCCGATCACGTGCTGGGCCTGGTCCAGCGACTGGCCCAGCTGCTTGTGGCTCTCGTCGAGCGCGTTGACATAGCCGCCGACCTGGCTGCGCCGGCGCTCGTCGGCCGGCGTTTCGCCGGAGCCCGACTGCAGCCGGCCCAGCGCCTCGACCTGGCCGGGCAGCGTCATCGCCACCATGTCGGCGTTGGCGAGCGCGGCGGAGATCTCGGCGGCGACGCCCTTGACGAGCGAGCCCAGGCCCGCGAGCTTCTCCGCGCGCACCAGTTCGTGCTGCGCCATCGACAGCTGCTGCAGCGCCGTCGATAGCTCCGCGTTGCGCTGCTCGGCCTCGTGCGTGCGCTCGGACACGCGCTGCTCCAGGTGCTGGTTCAGCTCGCTCAGCTCGTTCTCGCGATCGCGCAGCAGGTGCTGCGCCTCGATCAGCTGGTCGCGGTCGCGCAGTTGCAGCGTCTGGCGCACGGCGGCGAGCACGATGACGACGACGGCGGCGGCGTCGCAGGTGAAGCGCGCCGACGGCGACAGGTGGGCGACGGTGTCCTGCAGGGTCACGGCGAAGGTCACGCTCACCACGACGATCAGGGGCAGCACGCGCAGCGCGCCCTCGTAGAAGCGGTCGACGCGCGGATTGACCGCCGTCTCGACGCGCCAGCGCGTCACCGCCAGGCCGCCCAGCAGCGTGCACACCGAGAACGCGGCGTTGACGACGCCGCCGTCCTTCAGCGCGTGCTTGAGGATCAGCGCGTTCCACTCCATCCACAGGCCGCCGTGCGCCGCGAGCATCGCGGTCAGCACCCAGATCGGCCAGCCGCGGCCCACGCGCAGCAGCGCGATCAGCATCACGCCGACGCAGGCGCCGGCCAGCAGCAGCGTCGGGTAGGTGACCATGACGCCCAGCGCGAGCGGGCTCATGTCGCCGCGCTCGGGCAGGTAGACGACCAGCGCCAGCGCGACGACGGCGATCGCCAGCGACAGCGTGTCGAGCACGGCGGCCAGGCGCTGCGATTCGCTGACGCGCCCGCGCAGGTAGCCCATCATGCCCATCGCGCAGCACGGTGCCATCATCATGTAGAACGGGTCGGACGGCGCCGGGAACGGCTGCCAGGCGAGAAAGATCTGCAGGTCCCAGAACGCCTGTCCGATCGCGTACGACGAGAAGCCGAGCGCGAACCAGCGCCGCGCGACGACCTCGGCCTGCAGGCCTTTCTGGCGCGCGTCGCGCACGCCGATCCAGCACAGCCAGGCGGCGCCGCAGTCGGCCACGCTCCAGTGCATGTTGTCGAAGAAGCGCAGCCAGGATGCGGACATGCCCAGCAGGGCACCGCCTATCGCGAGCGCGATCGCCACGAGCGTGATGGCGCCCGCGATCTCGAACACGGGCGCGGCGCCGGGCGGCAAGCCGAGGCGCGACGGCCGCGCCGTCTCGGCCATCAGCGCCTCCAGCAGCGGAGCGCCTTGCGTTTCATCGTCCTCGTCGTAGTCGCGCGCCGTCGCGAGATGGCGCGAGAACGCGGCGTCGGGAGCGGACGGGGCGACGGCAATCGGAGAGGTCGGGGAAGGCGGTACGGGCGCGACCATGGCGGGACGACGGGGGCTCGGCGACGGGCCGGAGCAGGGATGGTCTGCAACGCCGTCGAGACTACCTCAAGGTGCCGACCACGTCGCCAAGGCGACAGGCATTCGTGCGCAAAAATGCCTGACATGAACCTTGCCGTGCTCCCCACCGCTGCTGCCGAGTCCGATGGACGCGCGCTGGCCGGCGTCGACTTCTCGAGCGCCCCGCGGCGCGGCAAGCCCATCGTGTGGGCCTGGGGCCGCTGGCAGCGCCCCGGGCTGCTGAAGCTGGAGCGCTTCGAGGAGAACACGTCGCACGCGGCGTTCGAGGAGTCGCTGCGGCGCCCCGGCCCGTGGGTCGCGGCCTTCGACATGCCCTTCGGCCTGCCGCGCGAGCTGCTCGCCACTCTCGGCTGGCCGTCGGACTGGGCCGGCAGCATGACGCACTACGCGGGCCTGACGCGCCCCGAGATCGTCGAGACCTTCGCCGCGTTCTGCGACGCGCGTCCCGTCGGGGCCAAGTTCGCGCATCGCGCGTGCGACGGGCCGGCCGGCAGCAGCCCGTCGATGAAGTGGGTCAACCCGCCGGTCGCCTTCATGCTGCATGCCGGCGTGCCCGCGCTGCGCGCCGCCGGCGTCGACATGCCCGGCCTGCAGGCGGGCGATCCCGCGCGAGTCGCGCTGGAGGGCTACCCCGGGCTCGTCGCGCGCGCGCTGATCGGCCGCCGCTCGTACAAGAGCGACACCAGGGCGCAGCAGACGACCGAGCGCCTGATCGCGCGCAAGGATCTGGTCGACGCGCTGGAGCAGGGACGCTGGCGCGGCCTGCGGCTGAAGCTCACGCACGCGCAGCGCGACGAGCTGGTGGCCGATGCGCAGGGCGACAAGCTCGACGCCGCGTTGTGCCTGCTGCTGGCCGGCTGGGCCGACACGCAGCCCGGCTACGGCATGCCGGCCGACGTCGACGCGCTCGAAGGCTGGATCCTCGCGGCCGACGGACACGGCGCCGACATACCCTTGGCTGTACCCGCGAAGCCGGCTGGAGGGAAGCCGCGGACGCCGCAGGCGCGTTGAGCCCGCGCGCGCGTCACGCGTCCGCGCGCGGCGCCGGGCCGCGGCGCGCGACGTCGATCGCCGCATCGATCGCGTCGGTCAGGTCGACCAGGTCGTACGGCTTGACGAGGTAGCGGAAGTAGCCCTGGGCGAGGCCCGAGGACACCATGTTGGGCATCGCCGCGGCAGTCACCGCGATGACGGGGATGCCCGCGGTCGCCGGGTCCTGCTGCAGGATGCGCATCGCCTCGCGGCCGCTCATGATGGGCATGTTGTTGTCCATCAGGATCACGTCGGGGCTGTGGCTGCGCGCCATGTCGACGCCGGCCTGGCCGTCGGTGGCCGTCAGCACCAGGCAGTCGGTGCGCAGCGACAGCGCCTCCGTGATCAGCGCGAGGTTGGCGCGGTTGTCGTCCACGCACAGGATCGTTGCGACCTGCGCCTCGCCGCCCGTCAACTCGTCGGCCGTGGGCAGCCGCGGCGTCGCCTGCGCGAGCTCGATCTTCATGGGCTCCGCACTGCGCAGGTCGATCCAGAACGTGCTGCCGACGCCGGGCGTGCTGTGCACGCCGATCATGCCGCCCATCAGCTCCACGAGCCGCTTGGTCAGCGCCAGGCCGATGCCGCTGCCCTCGATGGCCGTCTTGTCGAGGCCCAGCCGGTTGAAGGGCTGGAACAGCGACCGCAGCTGTTCGGGCGTCAGGCCGGCGCCGGTGTCCTGCACCGCGACGCGGATGCGGCCCTGGTCGCCGGCCGTGCATTCGACGATCACCGCGCCGTGCTCGCGGTTGTACTTCACCGCGTTCGACAGCAGGTTCAGCAGCACCTGCTTGAGCCGCGTGCGGTCGGCGTTGACGACCATGGTCGTCTCCATCGGGAACACGAGGCGGATGCCGCGCTGCGCCGACGCGGTGCGCGTGAGCGCGTGGCACTCCTCGAGCACCTCGCGCAGGTCCACCGGCTCGAGGCTGATCGACACCTTGCCCGACTCGATCTGCGCCAGGTTGAGGATCTCGTTGATCAGCGTCAGCAGGTGGTTGCCGGCGTCGACGATGTGCTGCACGAAGCCGCGGTTGCGCTCGGGGCTGGCGGCCGCGGCGTCCCCGTGGCTCAGCAACTGGCCGAAGCCGATGATCGCGTTGAGCGGCGTGCGCAGCTCGTGGCTCATGTTGGAGAGGAACTCCGACTTCGCGCGGTTGGCGCTCTCGGCCTCGCGCGTGGCCGCGAGCAGGTCGCGGTTGGACTCCTCCAGCTGCGCGGTGCGGTCGTGCACGCGGCGCTCGAGCTCCTCGTTCAGGCGCATCACCTCCTGCTGCACGCGGCGGCGCTCGGCGACCTCGAGATCCTTGTCGGCCGCCGCGGCGTCCTGCTCGGACTTGCGGCGCTCGATCTCGGCCAGCAGGCCGTTGAAGGCGTCGACCAGCGCGCCCACCTCGTCGTCGCCGAGCTTGACGGCGCGGCGCGACAGCACGCCGTGCTGCATCGCGTCGCGCGCGATGTCGGTCATCGCGGCGAGCGGGCGCGTGACGATCTTCCCGAGCCACGCCGACACCGCCCAGGCGATGGCCAGCGCGAGCAGGATGAGTCCCAGCGACACGGCGGCGTAGCCGGCGATGCGCTCGTCGATCTCGTCGCGGGCCCGCACGGTGACGGTGCCGAGCACGCGGCCCTGGTCGACGATGGGCGCGCGCACCTCCAGGTCGTGCGACGCGCGCGTCGTGCCGGCCGCGTCGGCCTGCGCGAGCGTCGCCGGCGGCGGTTCGGATCCGCCGGCGTGCCAGCCGGCGAACAGGCGTCCTTGCGCGTCGTAGACCGCCGCGTTGCGCAGCCGCGGCTGCAGGTGCAGCGTCGCGAGCGCGTCCTGCGCGCCGCGCGGGTTGCCGGCGGCGAGATCGTCGGCGCTCGCGTGGCCCAGCAGGTCGGCCTGCGTCTGCACGTCGGCGATCCAGCCGCTGTGCCAGGTGCGCAGGTCGTAGACGATCGTCGCGCCGAGTGCCAGCACCAGCGCCACCAGCGTGGTGCCGAGAATGGCCAGGCGCAGCTTGGTGCCTAGCGAGCGGCGAAACAGCGTATGGGACATGGGCCTTTCTGGTGCGCAGGGAAGGTCCTACGGTCCAGCTAGGCGGGCATGCGGCATACCTGCCAGGGGCGTTCGTACGTCGTGTCACACCTGAGTGAGAAGTTCGTCACGCTGCGCGGCGCTAACCGCGTCGCGAAGCGAATCGCGCGGCGCGTCGGCGACGATCCTGTTACCGCACGCTCGCCCAGCGCACCGGAATCGTGTCGTCGGGCAGCATCACGACGTGCACTTTTTTCTGCATCACCCAGCTCAGCGTGCGCCGGTACAGCGGCACGTAGGCGATGTCGTCGCCGGCCAGCTTCAGCGCAGTGGCCACCAGCACGCGCCGCTTCGCCGGGTCGCTCTCGGTGCGCACGGCGTCGATCAGCGCGTCGAGCCGCGGGTTGGAATAGCGGCCGCCGTTGAACGTGCCGGCGCCGTCCTTGTCCCACGTGTGCAGCAGGCCGTTGAGGCTTTGCCACGGGTCTTCCGACGTGCCGGTGAAGCCGAATTCCGCCAGGCTCACCTTGCCCTGCGTGATCATCGGGAAGAACTGCGTGCTCGGCGACGTGTGCAGCGTCGTTCGGATGCCCGCCTGCGTCAGCATCGCGGCGATGGCCTGGCACACGTGCTCGCGGAACGCGACGTTGACGCAGTCCATCGTCAGGTCGAAGCCGTCGGGATAGCCGGCGTCGCGCAGCAGCTCGCGCGCATGCACCGGATCGAAGCGCAGGCGCGGACCGTTGACGCCCACCGGCGCGTCGAACTCCGGCGCCAGCAGGTCGCCGGTGGGCACGGCGAGTCCCTTGAGCACCTTCTGGACCACGAGGTCGATGTTGATGGCCTGGTACACGGCGCGTCGCACGCGCAGGTCCTTGAACGGATTGCGCGGCCGGCCGTCGGGGCCCGGCGCGACGCCCGGCAGCGCGGCGCTCGCCTGGTCGAACGCGAGGTAGTCGGTGGCGATGTCGCCGATCTGCGTGATGGCGATCGCGGGGTCGTGGCGCAGCTGCTCGACGTCCTGGTATGGCGGATCCAGCACCAGATCGATCTCGCCCGAATGCAGCGCCGCGAGCCGCGTGGCGTCGGAGCGGATCGTGACGAAGCTGACGCTGTCGACGTTGCCGTTGTCCGGGTTGCCGCGGTTCCACCACTGCGGAAACGCTTTCAGCGTGGTGCGGATGTCGGGCTCGTAGCGTTCGAGCTGGTAGGCGCCGGTGCCGTTGGCGTTGCGCACGGCGAAGGTCTCCTGGCGCGCATTGAAATCCTGTGCGCGCTCGACGTGATGCGCCTGCGCCCAGCGCTTGCTCATCATCGCCACGAGCACCAGCTTCTGCGGCAGCGACGCGTCGGGCGCGGACAGCTCGAAGGCTATCGTGAGCGGATCCACCATGCGCACGCGCTTGACGCCCTTGAGCACGAACTGGCGCTGCGACGGCGGCGCCAGCGCGCGCTCGAACGAGAACACTGCGTCCTCGGCAGTGAACAGGCTGCCGTCGTGGAAGTGCACGTCGGGGCGCAGCTTGAAGCGCCAGGTGAGCGGATCGGTCTGCGCCCAGCTGGTGGCGAGCACCGGCACGAGGTGGTAGTTCTGGTCGCGCCCGACCAGCGATTCGTAGATCTGGAAGATGACCCGCGTGTGGTACTGCAGCGCGAGGCTGTGCGGATCCATCGTCTGCGGATCGAACGCGCTGGCGATGCGCAGCGCGGCGGCATGGGCGGCGGGCAGCGCGAGCCCGAGGGCCAGCGCAAGCGACCAGGCCGACTTCGCGACCAGTGTCGTCAAGCCACGCAGCAGAGTCATTCCTGAAAAGCCTTGGCACATCCTGTGGGCCAGTATGCGCCCGCCGGCGCGTCGTTCGCGCGGCCGGGCACGGGGCTTTTCCGGGCTTATTTGCGCATCAGCGTGGATTTGCCGAACAGGCTCTCGATCAGGTCGACGGCCAGCACGGCGGTCTGGTTGCGCACGTCGAGCGCCGGGTTCAGCTCCATGACATCCAGCGACGCCAGGCGGCCGGTGTCGGCGATCATCTCCATGCACAGCTGCGCCTCGCGGTAGGTCGGGCCGCCGGGGATGACGGTGCCGACGCCGGGGGCGATCTGCGGGTCGAGGAAGTCGACGTCGAAGCTGACGTGCAGGTGCGTGTTGTCGTCGAGCGTGGCGAGCGCCAGCTCCATCGCGTGGCGCATGCCCATCTCGTCGATGTAGCGCATGTCGAACACCTCGAGGCCCATCTCGTGGACGAACTTCTTCTCGCCGGCGTCGACGCTGCGGATGCCGATCTGGCGGATCCACTTGGGGTTGATCGCCGGCACCTTGCCGCCGATCCTGATCAGCTCCTGCGGGCCGTGGCCGCACAGGCAGGCCACGGGCATGCCGTGGATGTTGCCGCTGGGCGTGAGGACGGCGGTGTTGAAGTCGGCGTGTGCGTCCAGCCACAGGATGCGCAGCTTCTTGCCGGCGTCGCGGCAGTGGCGCGCCACCGCGCTGATCGAGCCGATGCCCAGGCAGTGGTCGCCGCCCAGCAGGATCGGCAGGTGGCCCAGCCCCAGCTCGGCGTAGACCGCGTCGTGCACGGTGTTGTTCCAGGATGCGACCTCGTGCAGGTGGCGAAAGCCGTCCACCGGCGGCAGCCACGGGTTCGGCGGGCCCTGCAGGTTGCCGCGGTCGAACACCTCGATGCCGTGGGCCTCGAGCGTCGGCCCGATCTGCGCGACGCGCATCGCCTCGGGGCCCATGCTGGCGCCGCGGGCGCCCGCGCCGATGTCGGTCGGCGCGCCGATCAGAGAAACTTTGGTCATGGCGTGATTGTCCCTGGAGCGGAGGTGCGAATGATTCGAGTTGAAGGCCGATGCGCCGATCAAAGCTCGCTTGCGGCGCGCGTCGGCGCGTCGTCGATGCCTTCGAAACCGTAGGCGCCCTTCAACGCGGCCCAGCCTTCCTCGGCCGTCTCGACGAACTTGAACAGGTGCACGTCGTCGGGCGAGATCATGCCGGTCTCGATCAGCAGGTCGAAGTCGATCAGGCGCTTCCAGAACGCCGCGCCGAACAGCAGGATCGGCCGCGTGCGCGACTTGCCGGTCTGGATCAGCGTGAGCACCTCGAACAGCTCGTCGAGCGTGCCGAAGCCGCCGGGGAAGCACGCCAGCGCGACGGCGCGCATCAGGAAGTGCATCTTGCGCAGCGCGAAGTAGTGGAACTGGAAGCACAGCTCCGGCGTGATGTACGGGTTGGGCTGCTGCTCGTGCGGCAGCACGATGTTCAGGCCGATGCTCTTGCCGCCCGACTCGAACGCGCCGCGATTGCCCGCCTCCATGATGCCGGGGCCGCCGCCGGTGACGACGTGGATCGGCGTGGCGAGATGCCGCGTGCCGAGCGTGACCATCGCGGCGAAGCGGCGCGCCTCGACGTAGTGGCGGCTCATCGCGACGGCGCTCTCGGCGCGCTTGATCGCCAGCGCGTCGCCGCTCTTGCGCGCGACGGCCAGCAACTCCTGCGCGGTCTCGGGCGGCTTGATGCGCGCGCTGCCGAACAGCACGATCGTCGACTCGATCCCGAGCTTGGTCTGCACCATCTCGGGCTTCATCAGCTCGAGCTGCACGCGCACCGGGCGCAGTTCCTCCTGCAGCAGGAAGTCGATGTCGGTGAACGCGAGGTGGTACGCGCTGCCGGGCCCGTCGTACAGCGACGGCGGCTTGGTCTTGGCGGCGTCTTCGCCGGCGCTGCGGAAATTTCTGGCCTTCAGGGGACGATGCTTCATGGCCGGCAGCTTAACCGAGCGATCTTGCGCGAGCGCGTCACGCGCGCGGGCGCGACGCACAGACCGGGCACGCCGGGTCGCGCGCGACGCGGATGGTCGTCCAGCTCATGTCGCGCGCGTCCAGCATCTGCAGCCGGCCGGCGAGCGACGTGCCGACGCCCGCGACGAGCTTGAGCGCCTCGGCGGCCTGCATCGCGCCGACGATGCCCACGAGCGGCGCGAACACGCCCATCGTCGCACAGCGCACCTCCGGCGGCGCGCTCGCGGGGGGGAAGACGCAGGCGTAGCAGGGCGCGTCGGGCTGGCGCGTATCCCAGACGGACAGCTGCCCGTCGAACGAGATCGCCGCGCCGGCGACCAGCGGCACCGCCGCGGCGACGCAGGCGGCGTTGAGGGCCTGGCGCGTGGCGAAGTTGTCGCTGCAATCGAGCACGACGTCGGCGTCGGCGACGAGCCCGGCCAGCGCCGCCGCATCGACCCGCTGCGCGATCGCGACGACGGCTAGCGCCGGCGCGATCGCCAGCACCGCCTCGCGGGCCGACTCGACCTTCAGTCGGCCGATACGGCCATGGGTATGGGCGATCTGGCGTTGCAGGTTCGTCAGGTCGACGGTCTCGTCGTCCACCAGCGTCAGGCGGCCGACGCCGGCGCTGCCCAGATACAGCGCCACCGGCGAGCCCAGGCCGCCGGCGCCGATCACGAGCGCGCGCGCGGCGCGGATGCGCTGCTGGCCCTCGACGCCGATCTCGTCGAGCAGGATGTGGCGCGAGTAGCGCAGCAACTCGTCGTCGGTCATGCCGCTCCAGATGTGACGACGCCGGCGTGGAACGCGCGGACGCGTCCTTTGGCCGGCGCGATGGGACCGCCTATTGCGTGGACGTGTCTTCGGGCTTGCGCTCGGTCGCCGTCTTGCTGACCATCACCGGCTGGCCGCGCAGGCGGTTGAGCGCCTGGTTCAGCTGGAAGTCTTCCGGCGAGCCGAATTCGGGCAGCGGCTTCAGGGGCTTGTTGTTGTTCTTGGCCAGCTCGGCCTCGAGCTTGGTGCGCTCCTCGTCGCGCAGCTTCTCGCGCTCGGCGTCCTTCTTCTCGTCGCCGTTGACGAGGTGCTTGTCGAGGTCCGCCTCGCGCGTGCGCAGCGCGGAATAGACGTTGCCCTCGGCGGTCTCGTCGAGCCACACCTCGGGCACGATGCCCTTGGCCTGGATCGAGCGACCGCTCGGCGTGTAGTAGCGCGCGGTGGTGATCTTGACGGCGGTGTCGCCCGGCAGCGGCATCACCGTCTGCACGGAGCCCTTGCCGAACGACTGCGCGCCCATCAGCGTGCCGCGGTGGTAGTCCTGCAGCGCGCCGGCGACGATCTCGCTGGCCGACGCCGAGCCTTCGTTGATCAGCACCACCAGCGGCACCGTCTTCAGCGCGGCGGGCAGGCGCTTGAGCGGGTCGCTGCCGCCGCGGCGCAGGTAGTCGTCGGGATCGGCCTTGAAGGTCTGCTTGGATTCGCTGATCTGGCCATTGGTCTTCACGACCACCGACTCCGCCGGCAGGAACGCGGAGGCGATGCCCACGGCTCCCTCCAGCAGGCCGCCCGGATCGTTGCGCAGATCGAGGACGAAGCCCTTGATCTTCGGATCCTTCTTGTACATGTCCTCGACCTTGGCGGCGAAGTCCTCCACCGTGCGGTCCTGGAACTGGTTGACGCGCACCCAGGCGTAGCCGTCGATGTCCTTGGCCTTGACGCTCTGCACGTGGATTTCCTCGCGCGTGATCGTCACCGGGAACGTGCGGTTGTCGTCCTTGCGGAAGATCGTGAGCAGCACCTTGGAGCCCGGGTCGCCGCGCATCTTCTTGACGGCCTGGTCCATCGTCAGGCCCTTGACCTGCGTGTCGTCGATCTTGGTGATGAGGTCGTTCGGCTTCAGGCCGGCGCGGAACGCGGGCGAGCCTTCGATCGGCGAGACGATCTTGACCAGGCCGTCCTCCATGCCGATCTCGATGCCCACGCCGACGAAGCGGCCCGACGTGCCTTCGCGGAATTCCTTGTACGACTTCTTGTCGAAGTACTGCGAGTGGGGATCGAGCCCGGCGACCATGCCCGTGATGGCATCGGAGATCAGCTTCTTCTCGTCCACCGGCTCGACGTAGTCGGCCTTGATGCGCTCGAAGACGTCGGTCAGGCGCTGGATGTCTTCCAGGGGCAGCGACGCGAGCGAGTTGCGCGCGGTGGCCTGCAGCTGCATCGTCGTCAATGCACCGGCGACCGCGCCGAGGGCCAGCAGCCCTGCAACCTTGAATTTCGAACCCATGTCTGTCTTCGCCCCGATCCAACGACGTACCGGCGTCGTCACCATGGCGACGTCGTACGAGTGAGAGTATAGAACTGCCGCTCCTGTAGAGCGTGTCCTCACCTGCCTGATACTTGTGCAAATTCGTAGGCTTCGGCAAGCCGCGGACCTCGCGGTCTGCATCCTGCCTCGAGCCTGCGCCCTTGATACACTGGCGCGCTGCGCGGCTGTAGCTCAGTGGATAGAGCATCTCCCTCCTAAGGAGAGGGTCGCAGGTTCGATTCCTGCCAGCCGCACCAGCCTGCCTTTCGTTATCGGCATCTGCGGGGTGAGATTCCATCGGCCGGTTACAAGTTCCGTGCAAGTCATGCGCGAAATGACCTGACAGCCGAGTGGGCCGACGGGTCTTTTCATCTGGCAGGAGCCTTGTGCGCCTGGCGAACAATCCCGGCGGAGGGTTGCCGACAAGCCGAAAGCTCGACAAGTGGGCGGGCGCCCACTTGCCCAACATTTGTCCCCGGCCGAGGTCGCCGAAACGGTACAATTGACCTTGAAATCGCTGGGTTGGCGCGGTGTTCCTAGGGACTTCTGCCGGCCTCCAACTTGTCCACAATCGATGCACCCAAGCCTGTGCATAACTTGTGGACGAATTTTCATGTTGGAGACGTGCAACGCCACAAAAACCCAGCAAAGACGCGGTTTCCACCGAGGTGCTTTTGGCTACAATGAAAGCCCAACAAGCAGTTGCCATACGATTTTGTTGGAAGGCGCGTCTCTCTTTGGACGTGCCTTTTTTTTAGTCTCGACGCAGGGCCATTGAAGCTTTTCAAGGCCCCTCGCGGCACCCCCTGCCGCGAGCCCGCGAAGACACGGCAAGCGCGTCACGAACCTTGCGCCTGACCGTTCGAACGACCCTCATGGATCACATCAGAAACTTCTCGATCATTGCCCACATCGACCACGGCAAGAGCACGCTGGCCGACCGGATCATCCAGCGTTGCGGCGGCCTGTCGGACCGCGAGATGGATGCCCAGGTGCTCGATTCGATGGACATCGAACGCGAGCGCGGCATCACGATCAAGGCGCAGACCGCGGCGCTCGAATACATCGCCAAGGACGGCAAGACCTACAACCTCAACCTGATCGACACGCCGGGGCACGTCGACTTCTCGTACGAGGTCAGCCGCTCGTTGTCGGCATGCGAAGGCGCGTTGCTGGTGGTCGATGCGAGCCAGGGCGTCGAAGCGCAGACGGTGGCCAACTGCTACACCGCGCTCGAACTGGGCGTCGAAGTGGTCCCCGTCCTGAACAAGATGGACCTGCCCAACGCGGATCCGGAGAACGCGAAGAAGGAGATCGAGGACGTCATCGGCATCGACGCCACCGACGCGATCCCGTGCTCCGCCAAGACGGGCATGGGCATCGACGAGATCCTCGAGGCCGTGATCGCCCGCATGCCGCCGCCCAAGGGCGAGCCCGACGCGCCGCCGCGCGCGATGATCATCGACAGCTGGTTCGACAACTACGTCGGCGTCGTGATGCTGGTGCGCGTGGTCGACGGCGTGCTGCGCAAGAACGACCGCATGCGCATGATGGCCAGCAACGCCGTCTACCCGATCGAGCAGCTGGGCGTGTTCACGCCGAAGTCGCTGCCGCGCGAAATGCTGCGGGCCGGCGAGGTGGGCTTCATCATCGGCGGCATCAAGGAGCTGCAGGCCGCCAAGGTCGGCGACACCGTCACGCTCGAGAAGAAGCTGCCGAACAACGCCGGCCCGGCCACCGAGCCGCTGCCCGGCTTCAAGGAGATCCAGCCGCAGGTGTTCGCGGGTCTGTATCCGACCGAGGCCAGCGAGTACGACCAGCTGCGCGACGCGCTGGAAAAGCTCAAGCTCAACGACAGCTCGCTGCACTACGAGCCCGAGGTCAGCCAGGCGCTGGGCTTCGGCTTCCGTTGCGGCTTCCTGGGCCTGCTGCACATGGAGATCGTGCAGGAGCGCCTGGAGCGCGAGTTCGACCAGGACCTGATCACGACCGCGCCCAGCGTCGTCTACGAGGTCGAACTGAACGACGGTACGGTGAGCCTGGTCGAGAATCCGTCCAAGATGCCCGACGTCGGCCGCATCAAGGAGATCCGCGAGCCCATCGTCACCGTGCACCTGTACATGCCGCAGGACTACGTCGGCCCGGTGATCACGCTGGCGGTGCAGAAGCGCGGCGTGCAGCTCAACATGGCCTACCACGGCCGCCAGGTGATGCTGACGTACGAGATCCCGCTGGCCGAGATCGTGCTCGATTTCTTCGACAAGTTGAAGAGCATCTCGCGCGGCTACGCGTCGATGGACTACGAGTTCAAGGAATACCGGGCGTCGGACGTCGTCAAGGTGGATCTGCTGATCAACGGCGACCGCATCGACGCGCTGTCGATCATCGTGCACCGCGTGCAGAGCCAGTTCCGCGGCCGCGCCGTCGCCGCGAAGATGCGCGAACAGATTCCGCGCCAGCAATACGACGTCGCGATCCAGGCCGCGATCGGTGCGAACATCATCGCCCGCGAGAACATCAAGGCCCTGCGCAAGAACGTGCTGGCAAAATGCTACGGCGGGGACGTGTCCCGCAAGAAGAAGCTGCTCGAAAAACAAAAGGCGGGCAAGAAGCGCATGAAGCAGATCGGCTCCGTCGAAGTGCCTCAGGAAGCTTTCCTCGCCATCCTCCAAGTGGACGACTGAATCGATGAGTGCATTGACCGGCGCGCTGTATGCCGCCTTGGTGATCTATCTCGGCGGCTGGCTGATGGACAAGTGGATCGGCAACTTCGCGTTGCTGCTGCTGCTCCTGACGCTCGTCACCTTCGCGTACTGGCTCGCCGAGCGCCTGTACTTCGCCCCCAGGCGCCGCCGGGCCGCCGCGCTGTACGAGACGACGGAGGCCGCGCGGCGCGCCGAGCTGACGCGCCAGGGCATCAAGGTGGATGGCGACGTCGACGACGTCAAGGGCCGCCTGCTGCAGCAACCGTGGTGGCTGGACTGGACCGCCGGCCTGTTCCCGGTCATCGCCGTCGTCTTCGTGCTGCGCAGCTTCCTGTTCGAGCCGTTCAAGATCCCGTCGGGCTCGATGATCCCGACGCTGCAGGTCGGCGACCTGATCCTGGTCAACAAGTTCCACTACGGCATCCGGCTGCCGGTGATCAACAAGAAGATCATCGCAAACCACGATCCGCAGCGCGGCGACGTGATGGTGTTCCACTACCCGATGGATCCGCGCGTCGACTACATCAAGCGCGTGGTGGGCCTGCCGGGCGACGAGGTGTCGTACCTGAACAAGCAGCTCAAGATCAACGGCCAGCCCATCCCGGCCAAGCCCGAGCCCGACTACTACGTGGATGAGCGCCGCCAGTACGAGCAGGCCTTCGAGGAGGACCTGATGGGCGTCAAGCACCAGATCCTCACCAAGGCCGATTCGCCGGCCGGCGTGCAGCCGTTCAACGGCTTCCCGTTCAAGGACAACTGCCAGTACAGTGCCGAGGGCGTGGTCTGCCGCGTGCCGCCGAACAGCTACTTCATGATGGGCGACCATCGCGACGACTCGCAGGATTCCCGCTACTGGGGCTTCGTGCCCGACGAGAACATCGTCGGACGCGCCTTCTTCGTCTGGATGAATTTCAACGATCTGAGTCGCATCGGCTCGTTCCATTGATCCTGCGCCGGTTGCAGACGCCGGCGCGTTGAACCAAGGGCACACACGTCATGATCCCGTCCCGGCTACCCGCCCGCCAGCGCGGCGCGTCCCTCATCAGCCTGCTGTTCCTGGCGATCATCGTCGGCTTCCTCATGCTGATGGCGGCGCGGATCTTCCCGTCGGTCAACGAGTACCTGACCATCCGCAAGGCGGTCACGCAGATCATGAAGAACAACCCGTCCGGCGCGGCCGAGATCCGCGGGGCGTTCGAGAAGACCACCGAGGTCGAGTACTCGATCCATACGATCAGCTCGAAGGACCTGGACATCCAGCCGATCGGCGACACCGGCGGCTTCCGCACTTCGTTCGCCTACAACGTCGAGATCCCGATCGTCGAACCGGTGTATATCCTCGTGAAATACGCAGGCACCGCCAGCTCCGGCGGCGTCAAGGGGCCCTGAGGCTGAACATGTCCGGCAACGCGTCGTCAACGCCCGCCCGCGGGGCGGCGCTGGTCGAGCAACGACTCGGCTACCGGTTCGCCGAGCGCGCGCTGTTCGAGCGCGCCCTGACGCACCGCAGCTTCGGCGCCGACCACAACGAGCGCCTCGAGTTCCTGGGCGACGCGGTGCTGAACCTGGCCGTCTCGCGGCTGCTGTTCGACCGCTTCTCCGGCTCCGACGAGGGCGATCTGACGCGCGTGCGCGCCCACCTCGTGCGCGAGGACAGCCTGCACAAGGTCGCCCTGGTGCTCGGGCTGCCGGACGCCTTGAAGCTGTCCGAGGGCGAGGCTCGCGGTGGCGGCGCGTCGCGGCCGTCGATCCTCGCCGACGCGGTCGAGGCGCTGATCGGAGCGGTGAGCATCGACGGCGGCTTCGAGGCGGCGCAGGCGCTCGTCAAGCGGCTGTTCGGCGAGACGATCACCTCGACGACCACCGACAACTGGCGCAAGGACGCCAAGACCGAGCTGCAGGAGTGGCTGCAGGCGCGGCACGTGCCGGTGCCGGCCTACCGCATCTCGGCGACGCACGGCCAGGCGCACGCGCAGACCTTCGAGGTCGAGTGCGACGTCCCCTCGCTGCAGTGGCGCGCCACGGGCGTCGGCAAGTCGCGCCGCGCCGCGGAGCAGGCGTCCGCACAGCAACTGCTCGATCGAATCAAGGCCGGCGAACTCGACCTGCCCCTCCGCAAAGGACATTCCGGTGCCTGACATCAAACCTCCCCACGACTCGTCCGACGAGCTGCCCGAAGACGAGTTGCCGGAAGGCGACGAAGACTCCGAGAACCTGTCCGAAGACTTCGCCGACGACGGCGACACGATCGAGACGCCGCTCAGCGAGGCCGCGATGGCCGCGATGCTGTCGGCCGCGGTCGACGAGCACGGCGAGAAGAAGCGCTGCGGGCTCGTCGCCATCGTCGGCCGGCCCAACGTCGGCAAGTCGACGCTGCTGAACGCGCTGGTCGGCCAGAAGATCAGCATCACGTCGAACAAGGCGCAGACCACGCGCCACCGCATCACCGGCGTGCGCAGCGAAGGCCCGGCGCAGTTCGTGTTCGTCGACACGCCCGGCTACCAGACCAAGCATTCGGCGGCGCTCAACAAGTCGCTCAACAAGACCGTGGTGTCGGTGCTGACGGACGTCGACATCGTGCTGTTCATGGTCGAGGCCGGCAAGTTCGGCGCGGACGACGCCAAGGCGCTGCAGCTGATGCCCAAGGGCAAGCCGGTGATCCTGATCCCGAACAAGCTCGACGAGGTGCATCGCCGCAGCGACCTGCTGCCGTGGCTGAAGTCCATGCAGGACAAGTTCGCGTTCGCCGAGTTCTTCCCGATGTCGGC